>Ga0180009_10000032_pt1 | contig 255032 bp, 218 predicted proteins | sample OS_PC_MetaG_FD_123537 | JGI IMG/M metagenome (GOLD analysis project Ga0180009, IMG submission 123537) | Groundwater microbial communities from the Aspo Hard Rock Laboratory (HRL) deep subsurface site, Sweden - OS_PC_MetaG | ecosystem: Environmental > Aquatic > Deep subsurface > Groundwater...
CATAATTGTCTGTTTTTTTAATTTTCTATTTGTTCTTATTTGAAACTGCATTGGAATGTCAACAGAAACCATTTATTAAAGAATATAAATCCTGACGCATATTCAATATATTCCGGTTGCAGATTTTTATGATCCCCAGGGTTGAAGAACCGAGCCCGGTCGGGGTGATCTTGCGGAGCATATGGGACGGTTGATACAGGTTCTGCCGGACGAAACGTTAAGGGGCGGGAATTGTTTGAGCGAAGCGAGTTTTTCCGACCCAAGTGCAGTCCTGCGTAGAACGTGTCAACGGCTCCCATCCCAGCGACAAAAGATCGCCCCAGCCGGGCTCGGCAGGTGTGCTCTTTCTGCTCTCTTTCTTTACATGTGATTGCCCTGAGGATCGATCCTGTGTTGACTATTTCCGTTGAATATCTTATGACAAACCGAATACTGGCTTTGTTAATGGTTTGATCACTTAAGAGTCTGTTATATGAAACGTTGCAATTCCTGCGGTCAACTGATGTCCCGAAAAATCACCACCTGTCCTGCATGCGGCAGTCCTCTTTCAGACAAACTGTCTTATTTTGATGGATACAAAATTCTTGCCATTATTCATGAGGGCCGGTCCTCCATTGTCTGCAAAGCAATCAAGGAAGACAGCATGGGCAAAGTCTCTTTACGGATTTTCACCGAAGAATCCGGCATGAATGATGACATTGCAGACCGCCTGAAAAAGGAACTGGAAGAACTCAAAAAACTTCCTGCCCAGCATTTTGTCCAGCACTTTGCCGTTAAAAAAAGCAAAGACGGATACTGGTACAGAATCAGCGAATGGGTAGATGCAAATGACTGGGGATCTGTTTTCATATCCGGGATGCTCAATGATCCTGTCAAAATGATCACCCTTTTTCGCAATATTGCATCGGTTCTGGATCTGTTGCATAAACAGGATCATTTCATGCCCTACCTGATCCTGGAAGATATCCTGATTCCTGAAAAAAACACTGAAAATCTGAATGTAAAAATCAACTACAAGCTTTCACGGTTCCTGAATGCAAGGGCAACACACCACGGCCCCATGCTCCAGAAACTGCTCGAATGCCACCCGGATATTATTCATGAGCATCCCATCAATTTTAAAAGCGCCACCTGGTCTCTGGGCAAAATTTTTGTGGAGCTGTTAACCGCAGACCCCAATCTGAAAAATTATTCTTCAAAACTTGATGAATTAAAGGGGCTGCACCCGGAACTGAAAACCCTTCTCAAAATCATGCTGTCAGATGACCCGGATCTGCGGCCCCGGAATATGGGAAAGGTTGTTGAAGCGCTTTCTCACATTCTGGATACCCTTCCTGCACAATCTGCAGCAGGTACCCGGAAATCCTATTCGGTTTCCAGAGAAGTTCGGCGCCTGAAAACAGTGGTCATAATTCTGATGATGATTATTACAGGAACAATCGTTTTCAGTTCCATGACCTGGCTGTATCTAAACCTCAACCAGAACAAAAAAGAAAAAACCCTTTCCGCTTTTGTGGAAACCTATATCAATTCAACTGCATTTATCCTTGTGGAATACTGGCTGACCGAGAACGGCCAGATGGTGTATCAGAATAAAATCGAAGGGACTGCTTTTCTTGCGGACACGGAAGGCTATCTGCTAACCAACCGGCATGTGGCCTGCCCCTGGCTTGATGATGCCATCCTTTTCCAGACCTATCATCAATACACGATGTTAAAAAAGCCTGTGGTTTTTGATTATAAAATGTATCTGTGGTTTGAAGGCGCAAAAGCATTTAACCGGTTGCCTGCATTAAAAGACAGCACGGAAATATCTGACAGCTATTATTTATCCTCTGCCTATTCTTCCGGTGGCAGGGGCAACCTGAAAATCATCGGGACTCCCCGGATTTCAATGAAAACCGGAGAAATGATAAAAGCGCCTTTCAGGAATGATTTTGCAGTTCTTAAAATAGATGACCTGCCGGAAAATCTTTTGGCCCTGCCCCTGGATACGACTTTATCTTCAACCGGGATAAAACGCCTGGAACCGATCTTGATTCTTGGTTTTCCTTTGGGAAACCGTACCCAGGGGGACTCTATCAACACCAGTATCACCAGAGGACATGTCAGACGAACCTCAAAAGAAATCATCCAGGTGGATTCCTCCATTTATAAGGGGAACAGCGGCGGCCCTGCCATCGATACCCGGGGAAAGGTCATCGGCATTGCAACCGGTGTTGTCACAGATCAGATCAATGAATATTTCCAGGTCGTTGCCCCGCTGTCTGATTTCGGACTTGTTCTTCCCATTGAAGGCCCTGTAAAATTCATTCAATCCATAAAAAAAGGACAGCCCCAATGGGATGGCATTCTTGATTTTTCCATAGAATCAAAAATGAAAAAAATTACTGACCTTGCCATGGAGCAAAAATTCAAGCAGGCTGCTGACCTGTCTGAAACCCTGCTTGGGTCAAGCAATGCATCTGCGCTTTTATATGCCGCGGGCATGATGAATTTTTGCAGCCTGGACTTTGAAAAAAGCACATATTATTTTAAAAAACTGCTTTCCATTGATCAAAAAAACATGACCGCCCGGCTCATGCTGTATATTATTGACTGGATAAAAACACCGGACAGTCTCCAGAATTTCAATGACATGATTTTCAAGATGGCCTGGTATGAAGAAGATGAATATTTAGGGTATCTTGCCACTGTCCTCAAAGACGGAAAACAGATGACATCTGATTTTATGGATTATGAAAATCCGGCGCAAAAAAGCTGGAGAATGTTCATTGAAGGATTGATTCTGGAAAAAAACAATCAGCCGGACCAGGCTCAGAACATGTTTCAATTGTCTGTTTTAAATGCTGCGATGGATGACTGGGTATATTATCTTTCCTTTTCGCGATTGAATCATCTTCAGGAAAATCTTTCAGCCCGCATGGAAGATCAACAGGTCTTTAAACATAAAATCAAGGGGTTCAGGGAAAAAGCAAAAAAATACAGAGAAAATGCAGCAGAAGAAACGAACATCCTCAATACACTGATAACGGATTTGGCTTCAGAACAGATCACCCGGGAAGAAAAAGATCAAATCCATATCCAACTGCTGGAGCTTGCCCCGGAGAATAGAACCATTATCGGAAAGATTGCGTTTTATCATGCGGCAAATAATGACTGGCAGGAATCGCTTCAGTTTATCAATCTGTATTTCAGGCAGCCTGCACGGGAAACCGCATTGAGTCTGAGCTTGAATTTATTGAAGGCGCAGATTCTAAAAATAGTCGGCCTGCCCGAAGCATCCAGAAACCACCTGGAAAAAATTCTGGTGCATACCCGGGATCCCTGGTACAGGATTCTCATCAAACAGTTCATTTCCAGACCAAATAAAAAACATTTGGCCAAGCTTGCCGGCAATAAACCTGAAAAACTGATCACCCTGCACACTGCGCTTGGCTTGTGGGAAGAAAGCAATCATCATCCCCAGAAAGCCACTGAGCATTACAGAGAAGCATTGAGCTCATATCTTGATGACTGGAATGAATACAACCTGGCGCTGAACAGAATTATTCAGCTTCGTCAGATGAAGCGCTGATTTTGCCTGAATTTTTTGCCTGAATCCAGGCGTCAAGCCGCAGTTTGACTGTTTTTTCATATCCACGATCGTTCGGATAATAAAACCGCTGCTCCTTGATGGTTTCTGGCAGATAGGATTGAGAAACAAAAGCCCCTTTAAAATCATGGGCATATTTATACCCTTTGCCGTAATCCAGTGATTTCATCAATCGGGTAGGCGCATTTCTGATGTGAAGCGGCACAGGCAGATACCCGCTGTCTTCAACCGCTTTTTTTGCAGCCTTATGCGCCATGTAAACCGCATTGCTTTTCGGCGCTGTTGCAAGATAGATTGCAGCCTGAAAAAGCACATCATCCCCTTCAGGACGTCCCAGAATTCTAAAGGACTCTCCTGCATTCAATGCCATGGTCAGGGCACCGGGGTCTGCCATGCCGATATCTTCTGTGGCAAACCGGATCATCCGCCGGAGCATGTAATACGGGTCATCACCGGCCATCAGCATCCGTTCCAGCCAATACACAGAAGCATCCGGATCACTTCCGCGCATGCTTTTAATAAAGGCGGAGATCAGGTTATAATGCTCCTCTCCGGCCTTGTCATATAATAATGATTTTTTTTCAATGGCAGTTTCAATATCATTTACATCAATCACGTGATCCAATGGAAAATGCAGAACAGCGGTTTCAAGATTGGTCAGGGCAATCCGGGCATCTCCGTCAGAAACCTGAGCAATGTGTTCCAATGCCGGGTCAGACAATTTATCTTCTGGCAGACCCAGACCATTTTCAGGATCGGTTAACGCCCGTTTCAAAATGGTGACAATATGTTTTTTTTCAAGACTTTTAAGGGTGAACACCCGGCACCTGGACACCAGCGCCGGAATAATTTCAAAAGACGGATTCTGGGTGGTTGCGCCCACAAGCGTAATCAGCCCTTTTTCCACATGATGGAGAAAAGCGTCCTGCTGGGCCTTGTTAAAGCGGTGGATTTCATCCACGAACAGAATGGTTCTCTGCTGATACAAAGTGCGCCGTTCCTTTGCCTGATCAATAATTTCCCGGATATCTTTAACCCCGGACAGCACTGCGGAAATTTGTTTGAACACCGACCGTGTTTCTCTGGCAATGATTCCGGCCAGAGTGGTTTTTCCGCATCCGGGCGGGCCCCATAAAATCATGGAAAACACCCGGTCATCCGCAATGGCTTTTTGCAAAAGACTGCCTTTTGCGCTCAGATGCTCCTGACCCACCAATTCACTTAAAGTCTTCGGACGCATCCTGTCAGCCAAAGGACGACCAAAGGATAAATCCTGTGAACTGCTGGATTCAAAAATATCCATAAAAACTATGAACTCTCCTGATCTCTTTCTCTTTTGCGTTTGCTCTGTTCTTTTCTCTGTTTTGCCTTCTTTGTAATCTGACGGTCTTTTTTCTTTAAAATCCGTTTTTCTTCCATGGAACCACCGGTAAACTGGATTTTCCCTGTTTTTTCCCTGAAAAAAAGTTTAATCGGGGTTTTGCTCAACGGGATCATCTGCCGCAACTGATTGATCAGATAGCGTTTATAGGAAAAATGAACCGCATCAGGGTAATTGACAAAACAGACAAAACTGGGGGGTTTTGATGCCACCTGGGTACTGTAAAAGAACTTGAGACGTTTGCCTTTATGCAAAGACGGCTCTTCTCTGAAAACCGCATCTTCAATGATCCGGTTTAACACCCCGGTGCTGATTCTGTGGCAATATTCCTTATGGATCTGCACCACTTCATCCAGGATTTTATGACAGCGCTGGCCGGTCTTTGCAGAAATCGTCATTGCAGGGGCATAGGATAAAAACTTTGCCTTCTGTCTTAATTCCTCCATGTATTTTTTTACACTCTTTCTTTCTCCATCCACCGCATCCCATTTATTAATCAGAAAAAGTGCGCCGCATCCCCTGTCTTCGGCATACCCCGCAATGGTAATATCCTGATCGGTAATCCCCTCGTCCGCATCAATGACTATCAGGGCGACATCACATTCATCCAGACTGCTCAAGGCTTTTAAAATTGAAAATTTTTCAAGCTTGTCTGTCACCTTTCCTTTTCTTCTGATACCGGCAGTATCCACAAGGATAAAATCCATGCCCTTGTGTTTGACACTCAGCTCAATGGCATCCCTTGTGGTCCCGGCCTTTTCATTCACCACCACCCGTTTTTCACCGAAAAGGCGATTGGCAAGCGAAGATTTTCCTACATTGGGACGGCCGACAATGGCAACTTTAATCACGGCGTCAGCATCTTCATCCTCATGTTCATACACCGGCAGTATTCCCACCAGATCATCCAGAAAATCTCCCACGCCCAGACCATGCTCTGCTGAAATGGAGTAAAACTGATCCATTCCCAGAGAATAAAACTCGGTTAAATCATTATCCTGCGCAAAGCTTTCCACCTTATTGATCAGGTAAAAAATCGGTTTCTCCATTCTGCGCAGAAAATCCGCAAGTTCTTGATCATAGGGTGACAACCCCGCCCGGCCGTCCAGTATGAAGATCAGCACATCCGAATGGTTGGCTGCTGCCGTCAACTGATCCTTGATCTGGGATGCAAAAAAATCATCATCTGAACTTAAGAATCCGCCGGTATCAATCAGCGTAAAATCCACATCATTCCATTTTGTATCAACATAATGACGATCCCGCGTCACACCCGGGAAATCATCTACAAGGGCCTGTCTTTTTCCTGTAATCCTGTTAAACAGCGTGGATTTGCCAACATTTGGGCGGCCGATAAGGGCCACAACCGGTTTCATATCTTAACCTCCAGGTAATAAACAAAATCATTTATGACTTTATACAATATATTGAATTATTTATAAATAGTAATCAGAGTTCCCGGACCGGACACTTCTTATTTTGTCCAGGAAAACAAAGCAGAACCAATGACCAGGAACAGACAGGTCATCCCCAGAAGAATGGTCAGTTCCGGTGCAATCTGAGTCAAGTCTGCACCATCATTGATAATTTTTCTGGCAGCGGATAAAAAATGCGTCAAGGGAAAAATCTTTGCCACGGTTTTCACCCATTCCGAAGATCCTTCAACGGAAAACCAGACCTCAGATAAAAACATCATGGGCCAGCTGATAAAATTGATGATACCGTTGCTCAATTCTTCACTGGTTCCCCTGGAGGCAACAACAAGTCCCATGGAAACCAGACACAGTGTTCCGACAAAGAAAACCCAGAACACATCAAAATAGGAGCCCTGCATCCGGAAATGAAAAAAAAGATCACTGCCGAACCACACCACAGCAGAACTGAACAGCATCACCAGAACCCGTGAAGCCATCTGGGCGGTCAGATATTCAAATGCAGTGACAGGTGTCGCCTTAAGCCGTTTGAGCACTCCGATTCTTCGATACCGGACAATGACAAAGCCCACACCGAAAAGAGAGGAAAACATGATATTCATGCCGATAATACCGGGAAAAAGCCAGTCAATATACCGGATTTTATCCCCCTGAATCTGATTTTTTGCAAGCCGCCCTTCAAAAACAGCATCCTCGACAATGGATTCTTTAACCAGCTTTTCCAGGATCCGGCCCTTTGGAGAGGATTCATTGACCCAGTATGTCAACGGGGACTTCCCGTTTTCAAGAAGCAGGTCGATCTTATGATGAACCACTTTGTCAATGGCATCATCATAGGTTTTAAACCCGACAATTTTAATATAATTATTTGCAATGAGCCGTTCCGGGATATCAAGCGTCTCAACAGACACCTGCCCTGACTGCGGATGTGTCGAAACAGGGTAAACACCCAGTTTAAGCACGGATGCGGTATCCGAACTGAACATCATCCCAAAGCCTGCAACAATCAGAAACGGAAACAGAATATTCCAGCCAAAGCCTGCCCGGTCCCTGATAAACTCATAATTCCTTGCCATAAACAAGGCCCACATTCTTTTAAAACTCATACCTGCCTATTCTCTTAAATGCTTTCCCGTCAGTTTTAAAAAAACCGACTCCAGATTCTGCGGGCAATCCTCGCCTTGACAATGCTTTTCAATCAACTGCACAGGAGATCCCTGTTCGATAATATGTCCCCGATCCATAATGGCAATGATATCACATAAGATCTGGGCTTCTTCCATATAATGGGTTGTCAGCACAATGGTTTTCCCTTTTTGCTTCATTTCACGGATAATCTGCCATACATTCTGCCTGGCCTGGGGATCAAGCCCTGTGGAAGGTTCATCCAGAAATACCAGTTCCGGATCATTCAAAAGTGCCAGTCCCAGCAGCAGCCTCTGCCGCTGACCCCCGGAAATTTTATTGTTCAGGTTATTCTTGATATCGTTCAGCATGCACAGATCAATTACCTCCGCCACTGGCAGATGGGTATGATAAAATGCACTAAAGGTTTTCAAAATTTCCTGAACCGTCAGAAAAGACAGCAGTTCGGTCTGCTGAAACTGGATGCCGATTTCCTGATTAAAATTTTTTTTCCGGACGGACCCTTTATAAAGAATATCTCCTGCATCCGGCTCAAGGATATCTTCCATGATCTCCACTGTGGTGGTTTTTCCTGCCCCATTGGGCCCTAAAATACCAAAACAGCTTCCCTGGGGAATACAAAAAGAAATGCCATCAACAGCAGTTTTCCCGTTATATCGTTTGACCAGATTCTTAACCTGGATAATATCAGATTGAAGTAGCATTGAAATTTTTTTCCGGTTCTCAGATTTTTTTAAACAACTAAATTAAAATATTGGGGCAGGATAATAGAATTGGTGTAAAATGGCAAGTACAGATGGATTCAGTCACACATAAAGATTTATATTCAATGATTGCTTTTTTCTTGCAAATTCTCTTTCCAGCTCAGTTTTCTGCTGAACATATTCTCTTTCCAGGTCCTGACGCTTTGCCTCAAATTTCTGTTCAATGGAATTTTCCTTGTTCTGGTAGGTCTGCTCAAGCTCTTTTGCCTTCATCGAAATACGAACGGTATCATCATTTTCTCTTTTTGACAGATCAGGTTTGTCTATCTGATTTGAACTATTGGCGTTACTGATTTTTGGCGTAATAAGTTGAGCCTGATATCCAGTTAAATTATTTGCACCCGGCATATTGGTCAACATTTTAATACCTCATTAACATATTGTTTATATTATGTTAATACCTTCTGATAAGATCAAGATAGAGCCTTATCATTCATATGTCAATTTTTTTATATCAAACCGGCCTAATCTTTTTTTATTTTTTAGACACAAGATCATGTCTTCTCTTATGGTGTTCTGTCATACCCATCCCCCATGGGTATTCTCAAAAAACAAAAAATCGAAATACCTTCGGAGTTTTTAGGCTCAAAGGTATTTCGATTTTCTTTACCCGAAGAAACTTTACCGGGGTAAAGGTGGCGTCCCCAAGGGGATTCGAACCCCTGTCGCCGCCGTGAAAGGGCGGTGTCCTGGACCAGGCTAGACGATGGGGACGCAGTGTCCTGTTTTGGTGGTGGGCCGTGCTGGGCTCGAACCAGCGACTCTCTGCTTAAAAGGCAGATACTCTACCGACTGAGTTAACGGCCCGAGACCAATCAAAAAACACGGAATATCTATATGATCCAAAGAACTTTGTCAACTGTTTTTTAAAGCCCTCAATCTTTTTTAAGCTTTTGCGCTCTCATGAATCTCTGCCAGTTCAATCTTTTCCTGGATACTTTCAAAAGATACCACCAGGCCTTCGCGCTCTGAAGGTGTTAAAAAAGCCTTGAGTTTGCGTTCAAGCATCCGTGGGTGAAGCTCGTCATATATGGCCAGAATACCGTCGGAAATGAGCTTTTGAAGGAAAAGTTCTTTGACAGTTCTCTCTCTGATGGTTGCTGCAAACGGCAGAAAAATAAAATTTGCCAGAACGATGCCGTAGAGGGTAGATGTCAAGGCAATGGGAATTGTGGCCATCACTACTGCAGAATTTCCAGCGCCGGACAGCATGCCGATCAACCCCACAACACTGCCCACAAGCCCAAAAGACGGTGCCACATCAGCCATTGTCTGCAGAAGCCTGCGGGTTTCATCTCTTCTCATCCTGAAAAAATACATTTCAGCGCTCAAAGAATCCTTAATCTGCTCTTTGGAGCAGCCATCCACCAGCAGACCAATGGCCTGTTTCAAAAAAGCCACGTCGGTCTTATCTTCATCTTCCTGGAGGGATAAAACCCCCTTGATCCGCCGCCTGATCGACAGATCTACCAGCATCTGAACAACCTCAACCGGGCGTCTTGTCTGTTTCCCATAGGATGTTTTTAAAACCTTGAAAAGAATTTCAATACGTTTCATATTATAGCTTAAAAAAGTGGCCCCCAGTGTGCCACCGATAACAATCAGAAAACCGGACAGATTTATGTACAGTCCTGAATTCCCGTGAATAAAGAAACCGGAGAAAAATAAAACAATACAAATCATCAGTCCGATAATATTTTTTCGGGTCTGTTTTAAAAACAACAGAGATTCAGATGTCAGCATAACGCCTCCCTGATATGGATAAATAAATTTTAGTTGGTCGATACTTCATACGGCATCTGTTTAAGCAGGATAATCTCCACACGCCGGTTCAAAGCCCTGTTCCTGCCGGTATCATTCGGAGCCACTGCCTGGTGGGAAGCATGTGCGCTGACAAATACTCTGTTTTCATCCACCCCTGTTACTTCAGTCAGGTATCTTGCAACCATGACCGCCCGCCTCGAAGACAGTTCCCAATTGGTCGGATATTGTTCTGACCGGCTGGGAACATCATCAGTATGCCCCACGATATTAATGGCAAAATTCGATTCCCTGAGCACCCGGGCAATCTGATCAAGCTGATACCGTGCACCGATTTTAAGATCAGCACTGCCCGTATCAAACAATAGATCTCCTGCAAGAATGATTCGGACCGCTCCGTTCTTCATTAACTGCACCGAATCCGGATTGGTGACCATCACCTCTGCAATCGCCTGCCTGGCCTGGTCAAACACCCTGGAAGGATTTTGATCCAAACCGATATTCATGACATTCTGCGATCCTGTGTCGGAATAAAAATTCTTCCCCGGCCCTTTGCCGAACAGAAGATCCCGGTTCCCGCTCTGAAATGCATACATCACAGCAAAAAAGATAAACATGGTCATCATCAGATCCGACCAGGACACCGACCATTTATCATTTCTTTTTTCAGGCGGATATGACAGGACCTGATCAGAAGAATAATCAAAATCCTCTGAATCTTCTGCATCCGGAGACATAAAATCATTGTCTAATTTCATAATACGTCCTGTTCTAAAATAGCCATCGCCAATTCTTTGTTATAGATATTCAGGATCGACAAAATCATTGATTTTCTTTAATGGATAAAACACATCAGACCGGCAATCCAGAATTCATCCAGACAGGAAATTCCAGGCTAAAGTGCCGCTTTAACTGCGTCGCAGACCCTCTGGACATCTTCTTTTTCCATTAAAGGGAAAAGCGGGATGGTCAAAATTGTCTCGTAAGCCGCCTCTGCCACCGGGCACATGCCTTTATGCGTTTTAAATTCCCTTTTGTAGAACGGATGATAATGCACCGGGATATAATGGACATTGACACCGATTTTTTCGTTTCGAAGCCGGGAAAATATCTGATCCCGCGTTTTTTCCAGTGCCTCAAGGTGAAGTTGTATCACATAGATATGATATGCGTGATAATTGCCATCTTCTGTTTTCAACGGACTGATCTGAGGAATATTAGAAAAAAACGCATCATACTGACGGGCAAGGATGTTTCTTTTTTTAATATTATCTGCCAGTTTTTCAAGCTGTGTGATTCCCAGGGCGCATTGAAAATCTGTCAACCTATAATTAAATCCAAGCTCCTCTATCTCATAATACCAGGACCCCTGCGCCTCTCTTTGCCGAAAATCTGTCGTAATCCCATGGTTCCGGAATTGTTTTGCCCGGTCAATAAAGGTTTTGTTGTCCGAGACCACCATTCCGCCCTCGCCTGTGGTCATGTGCTTTACAGGATGAAAGCTGAATACGGATAAATCCGCACAGCTTCCGGATGGTGCCCCTTTATATTTACCGCCGATTGAATGACATGCGTCGGCTATCAAATACAGACCATGTTTCTTTGCAATCTGTCTCAATGCATCATAATCACACATCTGCCCGGCATAATCCACCGACACGATGGCGCGGGTTTTCGGGGTTATCTTCTCTTCAAGTTTTTCAGGGTCTATTAAAAGCGTTTGGCCATCCACATCTGCAAAAACCGGAACCCCTTTCTGATACACCACGGCATTGGCGGTCGCGGCAAAGGTCATTGCCGGAACAATCACTTCATCACCAGGCTTTAAATCAATCGCATACATGGCTGCATGAAGTGCTGCTGTCCCGCTGTTCACGGCCGCTGCATACGAAACCCCGGCACACAGGGCGATCTGCTGCTCAAATTCCTCAACTTTGGGTCCGGTTGTCAACCATCCGGAAACCAGGACATCCCGCACAGCCTGCAAATCCTTTTCGTCAATAGAATGCAGACCATAGGGAAGAAATTTTTTTTTGTCTTCAGTGTCTGATTTCATATAAAAAACTTTACTTTTTTTGTGCTAATAGTGTTAATAGAAGATAGGTTTCGTATATCATCAGTTAATGACACAGGCAAATGAAATCAAAGGTTTTATAAAAACAAATGCCTGCACTTGAAATCTGATTCCATGTGTTTCAAACAGGAAATATGGATACAAAATGAAAAAAAAAGTTCTCTGGCTGATTCAATCCAATCAAACCACTCCTGTTATTATTGATTTTCTACAAACCATGAAAGTCAGAACAGCGCAAGTTCTTGAACTTATTTTTATTGTTCCGGAAACCGCTTCTGATCTTATTGAAAAAGCAAAATCATTGAATCCGGTTCCCTTTAAAATTCAAACCAGAACCGCCACGGATTCATATCAGGCCTATCTGGCAAAACGAAAGGCATTAGGGGATGCAGGCTTTACAGACGGCCTTCTTTTTTCTGACACGCTTTTGCTGGATGATCTGGGCGCCGGGAATGTCAGACAGACAATCCTTATGATCGACCTGCCAGAGAATACGCACGGTTTAGTCCTTCAGGTTCCCATGCCGCTGGGTTCATCAGAAGCAGAGGAACGGATATTTCACTCAGCCATTCTCTGGGCCAGGGAAAATCAAATTCCCGTGCTGGGGTATGAACTCTTACCGCTTGATACCCGGTGGACATTAACCCCTTCAATGGTGGACGGCATCGTCACAAGAACATTTGAAAGCTATGAGTATCTAAAGACCCGGCTGTCCCACAAAAATATCTGGCTTATTCCCGAATATGAGGCCTCCATTTTTTCTTCCATTGCCACAACTTTTAATTTAAACGGCGCAAAAGCCAGTTATCATTACAAAAACGAATATCAGATCCCGGCGCAAAGAGCTGTTTTATATCTGCCTCACAATGTGGCAATGATTTATGAATATCAGGAATTGATCCAAATTCTCACCCCACTGGGCAACAAACTGCATCTGATGTTCAGTATCGGCGAAGACCAGCGGAGAGGGTCCTATTCCCAGCAGGAAACCATCGAGACCATCTATGCCGGACAGCTGAAATCGTTTGCTTCGTTTTCTTTTCACAACATCAACAACCCCTGGGAAATGATGATGGCAGATGCCATCGTTGCCGGTTCTTCGTGTTTCAATACAGAACTGATCAAAGACATCCCCGCGATTATTTATGATCCCGGACTGCCGGAAATCACGCGAGGGAACAAGCAGAAAATAAATTCAAAACAAACGCTTTTAAGCGCTGTTGAAGCAATTATTGATTTTCATCAGCACAGAACTGACTTTGCAAATATTTTAATGATGATGATCACGCACAGGAAATAATGATGACAAATTTCTGGGAAAATAAAAAAATCATCGCCTACATTGCCCTCACGCATCATGTCCGCTTTATATCTCCGGTGATGGAAAAACTTGCCGGTCAGGGGGCAAAGGTGCATTATATCGTTGGGCAGGCAGAGCGATCTCAGGAAATCACTGCGATCCATTCAGGCCTTGATTATTCCCATATTTTTGACTTTGTTTCTGATCAGGATCATGATGAAATTCAACGCAATTATTTAAAATTACGGACTGCTTTTTCCGGCAACCTGAAAAATAATTTTCTGTTTGGCGCATCTCCCATAACCGTTATTGATAAAACCATATACGCCACGGCTGTTGAATATGTCGGATTTAAAAACCTGTTAAAGGATCAGACACCCGATCTTTGCCTTGCGCTGCATGAACTCCACAGATGGGGGAAAATGTTCGCTTTCTGGGCAAAAAAATACAATGTCCCTGTGATTACTTTTCAAGAAGGCCTCTATTTTGCCCTTGATTATGGGTATATCGGTCATGTCCAGAACTCCACTTTGAATCTTGTATGGGGAGAGCGGATAAAGAAAAAACTTGCGGACTTTGAGGCGCCGGAAGAAAAAATCATCCCGGTTGGCAATACCCATCTTTCCCATGAGATCGAATGTCAGAAAAAAGAGCGCAAAAGGGACAAAAAAAGAGCGCAGTATCAGTGCAAAAATGCGCTTGCCATACTGTTGCTTTTTTCCGGAGAAGTCCCGGCAGCAGATCAGTTGTTGCCTGTATTCAAATCAATCGCTCAGACCTCACATGCCCGTTTGTTTGTCAAATTTCATCCAGTAACACCTTACACCCAGATCAAAGACTGGATTTTGAGCCTTCCCGATGAATATCAAACAAAATTTAAAGTGTTCCATGAGGATGAAAACACCTATGATCTGATGTCTCTGAGCGATGTCTGTGTAATTGTTCAACCCAGTACCACCGGACTTGAAGCCCTGTGCTTTGACAAACCCCTAGTCCACCTGGACATAAAAATGAAACAAAAGCTGCCTTACTCTTTCAGCGAGTTTGATGTTGCCATAAAAATGACGCCCAAAGAATTTGCCAACGCCATCCGTGAAAATAAAGATTTCAAAGCCCTCACCAAAAAAGAAAAAATAACACACTACCTGAAAGAAGAACTGTCCCAGACAACTACAGCTGTTGACACCGTTGTTGATATCTGCGAAAAACTCATTGAAGCAAACACCAAAGGACATCTTTTGCCAATTCAGGATTGTGCCCTGACAGACAAAGACTGGTCCATCATCATTCCGCTATCAGACAGCCCAAAAGATACCCTGATGCAGCTTGAAGCCATTGCATTAAATTCTGAAAACAGCGGAACATTTGAAGTCATATTGATCCAGCCGGAAGCCCTGTCAAATGAAATGATAAAGATACTGGACACTTTAAAAGGGGATGTCATCCGTCTGCCCTTGCAAAAAGGAAGCCCACTTCCTGAAATGATGAACAAAGCATCAAGCATTGCTTCGGGCAAAACCCTTCTTTTTTTTGACATGAATATCATGCCGCTGCCCGAATGGCTGTATCATCTTGAAAAAGGCATAAAAAAACATGGCACAAACCGTATTCTGGGTGCAAGAATTATTGACAGAAGAAACAGTCTTGTGCATGCCGGAATTGTTCTGGACACCAATCATGCGCCTGTCAGTGCCTACAAACATCTGAGCGGCCAATTCCCGCAGGCCATGAAAGCACGGTCATTTCAGATGCTGGATCATTTTATATGCATCAATAAAACTTTTTTTCATCAACTGGGCGGGTTTTGTGAAAACGCCGGACAATTTGCATTTATGGATATCTGCCTTCGCGCCGATACATATGAAAAGATCAAAGACCGCTGTCAATATATACCTGAAGCATGTATGGTCTCCTTGAGCGAAGACAAAAGGACATTTGACAGTGATGCATCAATTTATTTTTTCGGCAGGTGGCATGGTGCTCTTTGGGACAATCAAAGCACACTGTATTCAGCAGACAAGATCACAAAGGCAGAACTGGATGCGGCCCAAATTGCCCAATCCATGGCAACAGCGAATCTTGTTGACTGATTTTAATAACTTGGAGGAAAGGATTTTCTGACTATGTTAAACAAATCGATATTAATCACCGGCGGCACAGGCTCTTTTGGTAAAAAATTCACTGAAACCCTGATTAACAATTACAAACCCAAAAAAATTGTTATTTTTTCAAGAGACGAACTCAAACAATTTGAAATGCAGCAGATATTCAACCATGACTGCATGCGGTATTTTATCGGGGATGTCAGAGATAAAGAACGACTGACAATGGCAATGAACGGCATCGACTACGTCATCCATGCGGCCGCACTCAAGCAGGTCCCTGCAGCAGAATACAACCCGACAGAATGCATCAAAACCAATATTACGGGGGCGGAAAATGTCATCCATGCGGCCCTTGCCAATAATATCGAAAAAGTGATCGCCCTTTCCACTGATAAAGCTGCCAACCCGATCAACCTTTACGGTGCAACAAAATTGTGCTCAGACAAACTGTTTGTTGCTGCAAACAATTTTGCCGGGTCAAAACGGACCATTTTCTCTGTTGTACGATATGGAAACGTTGTGGGATCAAGGGGATCTGTTGTTCCTTTTTTCCAGAAACTGATTGATGAAAACAAAGACAGCCTGCCCATCACGGACAAGGAAATGACCCGGTTCTGGATCACTCTTCAGCAAGGGGTGGACTTTGTCATAAAGAATTTTCTGCGCATGTCCGGCGGTGAAATTTATGTTCCTAAAATTCCTTCCGTAAGAATAACCGACCTTGCCTTTGCCATGGCGCCTGATCTGCCCCAGAAAACAATCGGTATCCGGCCCGGGGAAAAACTTCATGAGATCATGTGCCCTGCGGATGACTCCCATTTAACTGTTGAATTTGAAGATCACTATATCATTTTGCCGTCCATCACATTCAATGATCGAAAGGTTGATAAAAAAACAAACAACCTTGGAGAAAAAGGCGATTTTGTAAAACATGGGTTTGAATATAATTCCGGAACCAACCCTTATTTTCTATCCACTGAACAAATACTTGAATACAATAAAAAAAGCTGAAAAATGACCGGAGCTGACAAAAACATAAAAACCCTTGCCATTATCCCGGCAAGGGGGGGAAGCAAAAGGATTCCCGGAAAAAACATCAGATTATTCTGCGGCAAACCCATTATCGCCTATTCGATTCTGGCTGCCCAAAAGGCAAATATTTTTGATCGGATCATTGTTTCCACAGATGACGAAAAGATCGCAAATACCGCAATGGAATGGGGTGCCCAGGTGCCTTTTAAAAGACCCCAAAACCTTGCAGATGATTACACCACAACAATTGATGTTATCAAACATGCCATACAATGGTGTAATGATAACAATGAACATTATGATTATACCTGCTGTATCTATGCCACTGCACCTTTTATCCGGGACCAGGATCTGAAAAAAGGATACGAACTTTTAGTAAACAGCCCCAATAATTTTGCCTTTCCCGTAACCGGTTTTGCCTCTTCAATTTTCAGGGCACTGAAACTGACAAAAGAGAATCAGATGAAAATGTTCTGGCCTGAACACATTGATACCCGCACACAGGATTTACCTGAAGCATACCATGATGTCGGGCAGTTCTACTGGGGGAAAACCAATGCCTTTTTAAAAAGCCGATCCATATTTGAAGACCAGTCCTGTCCCATTGTCATTCCCCGCTACCTTGCCCAGGATATTGACACCTATGAAGATTGGGACCAGGCAGAGCTGTTTTATAAATTGCTTTTCCCAAAGAGTTGCGGATGAACCGTTTATTTATCCGCGCAGATGCAACCATATCCATGGGAACCGGCCATATCATGCGTTGCATTGCCCTTGGCCAGGCCTGGAAAAAACAAGGAGGAGCGGTCTCTTTTATCAGTCATTCTCCCAGTAAAGCCATAACCAACCGCCTGGATGCTGAAGGATTTGACCTTATCCGGATAAAAGGGATCTGTCCGGACACACAGGATATAGAAACCACTTTAGATATTCTTTGCAACCCTGCTTTATATGAAAAACCTCCGTCTTCTTATGGCGACCAGTGGGTTGTCCTGGATGGGTATCATTTCACTCCTGAGTATCAAAAAGCCATCACTGGCAAAGGATTGAACCTGCTGGTCATTGATGATTACAATCACCTTGATCAGTATCACGCCACGCTCCTGTTAAATCAGAATCTCGGATCAGACCGGTATCATTATGTCTGCCCGGATGACACCACAAAGCTGTCAGGAACACAATATATCATGCTTCGTTCTGAATTTTTAACAGCAAAGCCGATACAAAAAAACGCCTGCGTCAATAATATATTAGTTACAATGGGAGGCTCAGACCCCAATAATCTTACCTTAAAAGTCATTGAGGCGATAAATGAGATAACCCATCCGGATTTAAAATTTAAAATCATTGTGGGCCCGGATAATCCGAATACCGGGTATCTGAAAACCACTTTTTCCAGCCAGAATTCAAATACTGAACTCATCGAAAATGCAGACATGCCTCAAATGATGGCATGGGCTGATCTGGCTGTGACCGCCGGAGGCAGCACCTGCTGGGAGCTGTGTTATATGGCAGTCCCCTTTATCATTACTACTGTTGCGCAAAATCAGATTGAACTGTCCTGTGCCCTTGAACAGGCCGGAGCTGCTGTCTGCATGGGAAAAGACACCTGTGTCACCCCGCAGAAAATTAAAGACCGCCTTCTGGCGTTGATCTGCGACCCTGAAAAATTAGAAAGAATGAAACAATCAGGAACCCGACTGGTTGACGGCAAAGGGTCCAGCCGGATTATCCGTGCCATGGTCGGCGCAAAAATCGTTTTAAGGTCTGCCCGGATAAATGATGCAAAGCTGTTATATGACTGGGCCAATGAAAAAGAAACCCGGGCCGCCTCTTTCAACCCTGATCCCATCTCCTGGGAAGCCCATCTGGCATGGTTTGAACAAAAAATTTCTGATCAGAACACCTGGATATACATTGCCCGAAACCACATGAACAATGACATTGGAATGATACGATTTGACAAAACAGAGGATTTCTTTAAAATCAGTTACCTGATTGACAAAAATTTCAGAGGTCAGGGCCTGGGCAGCGGTATTCTCAAAGCAGGAATTGAAAAAATAAAATCCGACATTAAACTGCCGGCACAATTTGCAGGCGAAATCAAAACAGATAATCCGGCCTCAATAAAAAGCTTTGAAAATTGCGGTTTTTCGCTATTGAAAAAAAAAGAGGCTTCCGTTAGAATTCCAGATCATTGCGTGTATCAATTCATCTTGAATCCAGTGGAACCGGAAGATCAGCCATGAAGACGATAAAGATAAACAACCGGCAGATAACATCAGGGAACCCCGCGTACATTATTGCGGAAATGTCTGCCAATCATAATAAAAATTTTGACACCGCAGTAAAAATCATTGAAGAAGCAAAAAAAGCCGGGGCAGATGCTATAAAGCTTCAGACCTATACACCGGAAACCATTACTCTTGACTGTGACAATGACTGTTTCAGGATAAAGGGCACGATCTGGCAAGGGAAAAATCTTTTCCAGCTTTATAAAGAAGCTTTTACACCATGGGAATGGCAGCCAAAATTAAAAAAGATAGCAGATGACCTGAACATCGACCTGTTTTCCACCCCTTTTGATGATACAGCTGTGGATTTTCTTGAAAAGATGAATGTGCCTGCATACAAGATCGCTTCCTTTGAGCTTATTGATCTTCCTTTGCTCAAAAAAGTGGCTGCCACAGGCAAACCGGTGATCATGTCAACCGGTATGGCCAGCCTTGATGAGATAAGAGAAGCGGTCAATGCGCTCAAAGAAAACAACTGCCATCAGATTGCGCTTTTAAAATGCACATCCGCCTATCCGGCCTTACCTGAAGAAGCCAATCTAAAAACGATTCCGGATTTATCCAAAACCTTTAATGTCCCGGCCGGCTTATCAGACCACACCATGGGAAGCACAGTTGCCGTCACATCCATTGCTCTGGGGGCCTGCATCATAGAAAAACATTTCTGCTTAAGCCGCAAAGATTCAGGGCCGGATGCCTCTTTTTCAATGGAACCGGATGAATTCACTCAAATGGTCAAAGACATACGAACCGCAGAAAAAGCCATAGGAAAAGTCAGTTATGAGTTAACAGAGGGGCAGGAAAAAAGCAAAGCCTTTAGAAGATCTCTGTTCGCGGTCGAGAACATTAAAAAAGGGGATTTGTTCACCCCAAAAAACATCCGGTCAATCCGACCGGGCAATGGTCTGCCGCCAAAACACCTTGAGGCAATCCTGGGAAAAAAAGCGAAAACAGATATCCAAAAGGGGACACCTTTGACTTCGGAACTAATCTGTCAAAAATAATAAAGAGAATTTATACGCTTCTGACTTAAGATTAAAAAGGGAAATGAGTTATGACAGATAAAATCTTGGAAAAATTTAGACAGTTATTAGTTCGGGAAGATGGAATTATTGAGAGCGTATATAATTTCCAAGCGTGTGATAAATTTAAAGAAATATTTGACCAGTGCCCTGGACATAAAAGTTTTTTAATAGATATAGATATAAATAACAAAATAATTTTGTGTGTTACTGATAATAGTGATGGCGTGAGAATCAAAATTGGGGATAAATATTTATATATAAAAAAGGGCCCGGTATATAATGAAGATATTTTGAGAAACGATATATACCCGATATTTATTCAGTTGTTATATTTGGGAGTTATTTTCCCATCGAATAAAGATATTCTATCCTATTGGGAAAAGCCTGAAGATGATTTGAATGGAGCTGAATGCTATGCTGCTGAAGACCAATTAGTAAAAAGTAAATATCTTGGAGATATAATAGAAAAATATTGTAAAAATGTAGCATCCGCATTTGAAATAGGGTGTAATATAGGCAGGAATATCAACTATTTAAAAACTAAGATGGGGCTATCTGTCGGTGCTATAGAGATAAGCAAATATGCCATAGAGCAAATGAAAATAAAATATGATGCATTGGCAGATGCCGATATCTACATTGGCAATGCTCCGGAAGTTATTAAAAAAGTTCCGAATCAAGCATATGACATAGTATATAGTATGGCTGTTTTAATGCATATACATCCGGATGTAAAAGAGGATTTTTGGGAAAACATAGTCAGAATTTCAAATAAGTATTTGATTACAATAGAGAATGAGCTTAGATCCTCTGAAAGAAATTGGCATCGAAATTACGAACAGATATTCACTGAACTTGGGTTAAAAAGTATTTATTCTGAAACACTGGGACATGAGCAGTTATTATTCGGTTATCAAGTCAGAATTTTTGAAAAATAAGATACAAAAACATATACCTGAAAACATGGGGATATAAAAATGAACTGGTCGTCAAATATCAAACACATTGGACAATGTCTCCAGCACTTATCTGCACATAATAGTACAAAGGATATCTCTGCAGATGAAGCCTTTGAAAGATTGCTGGATATGACCATGGAAATCAAAAAGCAGAAAAACACCATATTTCTGATTGGCAACGGTGCCAGCGCCTCCATGGCAAGTCATGTTGCCGCTGATCTGGCCAAGAATGCACATGTCCATACAGAAGTTTTTTCCGATTTATCCTTAATAACAGCCATCGCAAACGATACCAGTTATGAAGAGGTCTTTGCAGAACCTTTGCGCCGGCGGATGAAAAAAGGAGATATGCTCGTTGCAATAAGCAGTTCAGGTCAGTCGCCAAACATATTACGCGCAGCCCGAGAAGCCAAAACGCTTGGTGGACTCATTATTACCCTTTCTGCCATGAATGCTGAAAATGAACTAAGGGGATTAGGTCATCTGAATTTTTATATCCCTGCTTCGACATATGGGATGGCTGAAACCTGCCATGCAGCGACGCTTCATTACTGGATAGACAAAATGCTTGCCTCTGCAAACTAAAGAGGCAAAAGGGAAAAATTAAAATGAATGAAAGATTAGTCGTTATCGGGAGCAATTCATTTTCTGGTGCAAGTTTTGTGGATTATGCCATCGGAAAAGGGTTAGAAACTATTGGCATCAGTCGTTCTCCCATGCCAAATCCAATTTTTTTACCCTTTATAAAACATCATTCAAAAACCTTTGGTTTCAATCAGTTGGACCTTAATCATGATTTAGAAAAAATCATGATTAAGATGAATGAGTTCCGCCCGGATTTCGTAGTCAATTTTGCAGCCCAGTCCATGGTTGCCGAAAGCTGGCTGAATCCAGAACACTGGTTTCAGACAAATACTGTGGCAACCGTTAAATTCCACGATAAGTTAAGATCTGCCGACTACTTAAAAAAATATGTTCATGTCTCTACACCGGAAGTATATGGAACCTGCGAAGGCCTGATCCCGGAGAATACCAATTACAACCCCAGCACACCCTATGCCGTTTCCCGGGCTGCAGCAGACATGAGCTTGATGACATTCTGCAAGACCTATGGTTTTCCAGTGACCTTTACCAGAGCGGCCAATGTTTATGGCCCTGGGCAACAACTATACCGAATCATTCCCCGAACCATACTTTTCTTTCTCATCGGGCGCAAACTTCAGCTTCACGGTGGCGGCCATTCGGTCCGCTCCTTTATCCACATCCGGGACGTAGCCGAAGGTACGCTTGGTGCAGCCCGGTCGGCAGATCCCGGAGAAATATATCATTTATCAACCACAAGAAATATTTCCATTAAAAATCTTGTGGAAATGATAGCCGCTCAACTGGGTGTTTCTTTCGAGGAAAATGTTGAAGTTGTGGGCGAACGACTGGGTAAAGATGCAGCTTATCTTCTGGACAGCTCAAATGCCAGAAAAAAACTGCAATGGCAGGATAAAATTACCCTTGAACAAGGCATTGAAGAGACAATTGCCTGGGTGAAAGACAACCTGGAGGAAATAAAAAAACAACCCTTTGACTATATTCACAAACCATAAGGAGAAACAATGCATATTTTAGTAACAGGCGGCTGCGGCTATATCGGCAGTATTCTGACACCAAAACTACTGGATCTTGGCAATCAGGTAACCGTTGCGGATATCCAGTGGTTTGGTAATTTCCTTACAAAACATGAAAATTTAAAGGTCATCAAAGCAGATATCCGAGATGTGGATAACATCCCTATGGAAGGTGTCGATGCAATTATTCACCTGGCAAACATCTCCAATGACCCGTGTGGTGATCTTAATGCAAAACTTGCATGGGAAGTCAATGCCCTGGCCACAATGGGACTGGTGGAAAAAGCCATTGCACATAACGTCAAACAATTCATTTTTGCCAGTTCCGGCAGCGTATACGGAATAAAAGAAGAGCCATCGGTGACCGAAGATCTTTCTTTGGTCCCTATTTCCGATTATAACAAAACGAAAATGATCAGTGAGCGAGTGCTCTTGAGCTATAAAGACCAGATAATAGTTCAATGCATCCGCCCGGCAACCGTCTGCGGCTACTCGCCCCGTATGCGCCTTGATGTTTCTGTAAACATGCTGACAATGCAGGCCTTGGCCAATAAACGCATTACGGTTTTCGGCGGGAATCAAACACGCCCGAACATTCATATTCAAGACATAACCGATGTTTTTATTCATTTTCTGAATTTAAAAGATAAGGCGGCTGGCATATTTAATGCAGGTTTTGAAAACATATCTATTTTGGATATTGCAAAACGGATTACAGAACATGTCCCAGCGGAGACAATTGTGACAGAATCGAACGATCCACGGTCATACCGGCTCAACGCAGACAAATTATTATCGACCGGTTTCCAGCAAAAATATTCTGTAGAAATGGCCATTAAGGAAATTATTGCCGCCTTCAAAAACGGCAAATTAAAAGATGATGAACAAAACTATAATATTAAAACAATGAAAAAACTTGGTTTTTAAAATGAATTCTGCACTCAAAAAAAAGATGTACTTTGATATGCTGCGCATTCGCATTATCGAAGAAAAAATTGCACAGCGTTATTCTGAATGGGAAATGCGCTGTCCTGTTCACCTCAGCATCGGTCAGGAAGCCATTGCCTGCGGAGTATGTGCAAATTTAAACCAGCAGGATTATGTCATGAGCACCCACCGCGCGCATGCCCATTACCTGGCAAAAGGTGGCAGCCTTAAGAAGATGATGGCGGAAATATATGGTAAAGCAACCGGCTGTTCTATGGGCAAGGGCGGGTCTATGCACATCGTGGACCTTGATGCCGGATTTCTGGGATCCACACCCATTGTCGGCGGTGTTATCCCCATTGCCACAGGCGTGGGTTTTGGCATAACGCTTAAGGAAGAAAAGCAAATCTGTGTAGTTTTCATCGGAGATGCATCCACTGAAGAAGGCGTCTTTTCTGAAAGCCTGAACTTTGCGGCGTTAAAAAAACTTCCTGTCCTTTTTGTATGTGAAAACAATTTCTTTTCCGTGTACTCCCCGCTTTCAGTGCGCCAGCCCAAAGACCGGGACAATGTGGCCATTGCAAAAGCCTATGGCATATATGCTGACAAAGGCGATGGCAATGATATCCTGGATATCTATAAAATTACACGAAAAGCGATCTTGCAAATTCAGAAAGGAAATGGACCTGCTTATCTGGAATTTGACACCTACCGCTGGCGTGAACACTGCGGCCCCAATTTTGACAATCACATAGGATATAGAACCGAAGACGAATATCTATCATGGCGGAAACGATGTCCTATTGAAAATTTTGAAAATCAGCTCAAGGAAGAGGGAATTCTCACAACAGTTGAAATAGATAAGATGAACACTGAGATTGAATCAGAAATAGAGCAAGCATTTATCTTTGCTAAAAACAGCAAGTTCCCAGATGCCACTGAGCTTTATTCTCATTTATATGCATGAAATGATGACAAAAGGCCGATAAATGATTCGAGAATTAAACTATACTCAAGCCATATTAGAAGGCACAGACCAATGTATGACAGAAAATCCCGCTGTTTACATTATGGGCCTTGGCGTCACAGACCCGAAAGGCATTTTCGGCACAACGCTTGGATTAAAAGAAAAACATGGGGAAAAGCGCGTTCTGGATATGCCCGTTGCGGAAAATGGGATGACTGGCATTGCCATCGGGTCTGCCCTGACAGGTATGAGACCAATCCTGACGCATCAGCGTATTGATTTTATGCTCCTGTCTTTTGATCAGATCATCAACAATGCTGCCAAATGGCATTATATGTTTGGTGGCAAAATGAAAATACCCCTGGTTATTCGATTGTTGGTCGGTCGCGGCTGGGGACAGGGCCCACAGCACTCACAAAGCCTCCAGGCCATATTCGCACACATCCCCGGTCTTAAAGTTGTCATGCCGACAACACCATATGATGCCAAGGGATTACTTGTCTCAGCAATAAGAGATGATAATCCGGTCATATATATCGAACATCGATGGCTTCACGGCATCTTCGGGCCGGTTCCTGAAGAAACCTATGAAGTACCAATTGGCAAAGCCAAACTTGTCAGAGAAGGAAACGATATAACCATCGTATCCCTGTCATATATGACATTAGAGGCCATAAAAGCGGCTGAGCTGCTTGAAAAAGAAGGCATTCATGCCGAAATTATAGACTTAAGATCCGTTAAACCCATTGATGAAAACACCATCATGACATCCGTGGCAAAAACAGGGAGATTAATTGTAGTTGACGGCACCTGGAAATCTTTAGGCGTCCCCTCTGAGATCATCACTCTGGTAACTGAAAAAATCTTTGATTCGCTTAAAAGCGCTCCAAAACGCATAACATTTCCAGACTTTCCAACACCAACCAGCCCTGCTCTTGCACAACATTACTACCCCAGAGCCATTCACATTATCAATGCCGCACGCAAAACAATGGGCCTGGAAGAAAAAACAGAAGAACAAATGGGCATAACCCAGAACAACCCGCTTGATGTTCCTGATCAATCATTCAAAGGACCATTTTAAAAAATGTCCAAAAATTTTAATCATAAAAACCTAATAACATCAGCAGATAAACAGTGTAACGTCTGCGGCAAGGAGCGCCTTAAAATCGTTATAAATTTACCCGATTTACCGCTTACAGATACCTACTGCAAAGAACCTCCTGAAGAAAAAATAGAATGTTTTGACCAAAAGCTGTTGCATTGTACCAATTGTTTACACTGTCAGCTTGCAAACCAGATCAACCCATCCATTCTATATGGTGACATATATCAATTCCGCACATCTGTGAGTCAAACCGCTCGTCATGGCACAGAGCTATTCATAAAATATATTGATGATATCTGTCATCCGTCATCTTTTTCTACGGTTTTGGATTTAGGCTGCAATGATTTATACTTACTGAACAATATCAGACACAAAGCAAAAAAATGCATCGGCATAGACCCGATCTGGGCAAACCGGGAAAAGGAAGTGAATGAAAAAGATTTTACCGTTTATGGCTTTAATATTGAAGAAATTGATCTTGGCAACATTTTAGAAGAAAGCCCGGATTTAATTCTTTGCAGACATACGTTAGAGCACATCGGTAATCCAAAAGCCGTTTTAGAAAAACTCATATCCGTAAGTGCTGACAATGCCCTGTTTGTTTTTGAAGTACCCGGTTTTGATACACTTTTAAAAAAAATGAGATTTGACCAGGTATTTCATCAGCATTTACAATATTTTTCATTAAAGTCGATGATGCAACTGATCAAAGAATTGAATGCAACATTTTTAGGTTACCGTGAAAATTATCATGATTGGGGCTCTTTTACGATTGCATTCAGTAAAGATCGTTCTGCTGAATCAAGAGAGAACAAAGTTAAAATCCCAGACTGGGACAGTTCACAGATAAAGAAAAACTATGAATTATTCAAATTGCAGATGGAAACTGCAAATACAATATTAGATAGATTCAAAGGAGAACGACTCTATGGTTATGGTGCGGCTCAAATGCTCCCCATCCTCTCGTACCACATGAAAAATGATTTTTCTGGCCTGATATCTATTTTGGATGATGACCCTGCCAAAGACGGCCTTGGTTATGGCAATCTGCCGGTAAAAATTGAACATCCAAAGCATATTAATGATCTTGAAGATGCGACATTACTGATCACAGCCATAGACAATGTGAATCCGATAATGAAAAAATTGTTAAACATTCGACCCAGACATATCATCCATCCGTTTCACATTATTTAAACTTTCAAAGGAAATATTTCATATGAATCTTGGATTGGCAGGTAAAAGAGTAATCGTAACAGGGGCAGGCAGAGGAATTGGCAAGGCCATCTGTTTATGCCTGGCTAAAGAAGGTGCCATTATTGCAGCAGCATCCCGCACTGCCGGTGATATTGAAAAATTACTGGGTGAGTTAGGAGGCGAAAAAGAAGGACACATGGGTGTGGCAATAGATCTGGAACCTGATGGTGCACCTGAAAAATTTGTAAACATATTAAAAGAGGGCGGATTTTCTCCAATCGATATTGTTGTGCATAATCTTGGCGGGACATTAGATATTAAAGATCCTTTTTGCTCTCTGTCTGACTGGCGGAGACTTTACCGGTTTAATTTTGAAATTCCAGTTGAATTAAACAATATCCTCGTACCCGGCATGCAGACCAGAAAATGGGGCCGTGTTGTTCATATCTCTTCAATTTCAGCCATGGAAAACCATGGACCGGTTACATATTGTGCGATGAAGGCTGCACTGACCGCTTACAGCAGAAGCCTTGGCGGCGTTGTTGCTCCTGATGGTGTTGTCATCTCTGCTGTTTTACCCGGCGCTGTTTTCACCGAGGAAGGGTATTGGGACATCACCTCTAAGGAAAACCCGGAGCATGTAAAAAAATTCCTTACGGAAAGGCAACGAATTGGCCGTTTTGGAACAACATCTGAAATCGGAAACTATGTTACATTTCTATGCTCAGAACTGGCATCGTTCAATACAGGCAGTATTGTGCCAGTGGATGGCGGCCAGGGAAGAGGATATTTTGGTCAATAATTTTTTTTATTTAAACTAATTTAGGGGATTTATTATGACAAATAAACCACCGAGCTTCACAAATGCAATGCCCTTTTCACCGCTTCTTGGCAGACAGGGATTGCTTTTATGGATAAAAGAATTCCTGGACAAAACGAATATAGATGGCTTTTATATAGAATATGGTGTGTTCAATGGTGAATCTCTAAAAGAAGCTTTTTATGCCCTGAGAAATCAGGTGAATAAGTACATCGGCTTAGATTCATTTGTGGGACTTCCTGCGCTTTCCCATGAGATAGACCAGACAAGCCTGGAATTACACCCCCATTTCACACAGGGACAATACCAGTCAAAGGGATATGATTTTGTGAAAACCAATATTCTTTCGACAGGGTTAGAAGAAGATAAGCTTGTTTTATATAAAGGTTTTTTTGATGTGTTGCTCACACCAGACCTGTCATCTTGCTTAAAATCGACAGAAAACGGAAAAGCCGCTGTCATCCATCTTGATGTTGATTTATATGAGAGCACCATACAGGCTTTGGAATTCAGCTATCCTTTTATGCAAACCGGTTGCTGGCTTCTTTGTGATGATTACTGGTGTTACGGTGGCGCATCCGCTTTTGGCACCCAAAAAGCGTTAAAAGATTTTTTGAACACACACCCGGATATTCTTTTTCAGGAGTATTGTTCATATCGCGGATGGTCAAAAGCATTTTTAATAGAAAAGCTGTAATCATAGAGGAGATATATAACAAGTGAATACACGATTACGAAAAAAAATTGTAGACATGGTTGTTGAAGGTAAAGACGGCCATATTCCCAGTGCATTTTCAATCGTTGATATTATTTCGATATTGTATAAAGACTTTCTGAATTTCGATTCAAAAAAACCACTGTGGGAAGATCGTGATTATTTCATATTAAGCAAAGGCCATGGCTGTTTAGCTCTTTACGTTGTTCTTAAAGACCATGGGTTTTTAACTGAAAATGACCTCAAATTTTTTTGCAAACCAGAGGGGATTTTAGGCGAACACCCGGATTGCACCAAGGTCCCCGGAGCAGAGGCCTCTACAGGTTCTTTGGGACATGGATTGCCCTTTGCCGTCGGCATAGCGCTGGGGTTAAAAATTCAAGGGAAGAAAAACAAGATATATGTCCTTGTCGGAGACGGTGAATGCCATGAAGGTACGATATGGGAAGCGGCCAATGTGGCAAATAATCTGCAATTGGGCAATCTTTGTGTGATTGTTGATTGGAATGGTTCAGCCGCCCAGTTAATGCCGCGCGATGATCTTCCTGCCAAATGGAAAGCGTTTGGATGGAATGCGAGCGTAACTGACGGGCATACAGAAAAAGACCTGAAATCAGCACTGAATGAAATTACATTTAAAGCAGAAGGTTCGCCTTCTGTAATTCTTGCAAAAACAGTAAAAGGCAAAGGCGTCCCGCTGATAGAAGGACATGGCCCATGGCATCATCGGATACCGAATAAAGAAGAGTACAATATTATAATGGAGGCGCTTTCATGAGCAATAAATCAATGAGACAGCAGTTTGCCGATACGATGCTTGATATCGGGCAAAAAGATGATCAATTGGTTGTTCTTGTTGGCGATATAAGTCATTTCATATTACAACCCTTTGCAAAAGCGTGCCCGGGTCGTTACTATAATATAGGTATTTGTGAGCCAACAATCATAAGCATGGCTGCAGGTCTTTCAAAGGTAAAAATGCATCCGGTAATACATACGATTGCACCGTTTCTTCTTGAAAGAGGTTTTGAGCAGATCAAACTTGATTTTTGCTACCAGCAACTGGGCGGCAATATCATCACTGTCGGTTCAGCCTTTGATTATTCAAATCTGGGGTGCACCCATCACTGTTACGGAGATTTTGCCTTACTGAAAACACTGCCCAGAACCCAGATATTATATCCCTCAAGTACCAGCGAATTTGACATCCTGTTCAGACAGGCATATCAGAATGATTTTCTAACCGTTTATCGGCTCCCTTCCGAAAGTCATGATTTCCATTTTAAACCGGCAGATATTAAACTGGGAAAAGGTATTAAGATAAAAGAAGGAAACAACTTGACAATTATCGTAACCGGACCACATCTCAAGATTGCTGTTGCCGCAGAAGACAGTTTAAAGAATAGTGGATGGGATACCGAAATTATTTATATTCACACCATCAAACCGCTTGATGAAGAAATGGTGTTTAACAGTATTAAAAAGACAAAAAAGGTGCTTGTTATTGAAGAGCACATGCAAAGTGGTGGTTTAGGCGACAGTGTCCTTCGAGCCATAAAAGATATAAATGATTTTCAATTTGAGTCGTTAGCTATTCCGGATATGTTTGTGACAGGTTATGGAACATACCAGGATCATTGCAACACGCTTGGATTTACAAAAGACGGGATCGTGTCCAAAATCACTACTTCATTTAACAAAGAATCCTGACGATATAATATATCTATAAACAACTGGAAATATAAACGACATACAAAAACGGAAACATACATATGGCTGAAATAAATTTGCTCAATACTCATCCTGCAGCTCATCGGGATTATGATAAAAGGGCTGCAGAAAAAACACCTGAAATTATTGCTTTGGCCAAACAATTTGAGAAAGATTTTTTTGATGGTGACAGAAAGTCAGGTTACGGAGGCTATAAATACGATGGCCGATGGAAGGCTGTTGCCAAAAAAATGCATGATTTTTATAGTCTTCCTGCTGATGCCTCAATTCTGGACATAGGATGTGCAAAGGGATTTTTATTGAACGATTTCAAAGAATTCATGCCGGATTGCACTGTCGCCGGGATAGATGTCAGTAAATATGCAATTGAAAATGCCATGTCTTCGGTTAAACCCTTCCTGGAAATTGCAAGCGCTGAAAATCTGCCCTACCCGGATAACAGCTTTGATCTGGTTATCTCTATTAATTCGATCCACAACCTTCCGATTGATCGTCTCAAAACAGCGCTGAAGGAAATCCAGCGAGTTTCTCGAAAGCATAGTTATATAACAATTGATGCATGGCGGAATGAAACAGAAAGAATCAACCTCTACAAATGGGTTCTCACTGCAGAAACCATGATGCACGTAGACGACTGGAAAAAACTTTTTAAGGAAGTTGGCTATACCGGTGATTATTGGTGGTTTATAGCCGATTAACCAAAAAAAATATCAGACCGGAGCCTGTGCAGAAATGCGCTTATGAAGGAGCAGCAGACAATTGGAAAATATTTCAAAATTTGTTGAACTTGTTAATAAAAATATCTGGGAAACAAAATTATCCAAGATACCGCCGCAGATATATATCGGCGTTCAGGATGGATACTGCAATCTGAAATGTCCGATGTGTTTCATACACTCTGAATCCAACACAACATCCGATACGTCTAAATATAAAGGTATCATGCCTTTTGAAAACTATTGCAAAATCTTAGATGAATTAAAGGGCAGCAATACCACTATTAATCCTTACAGATTCACCGAGCCACTGTTAATAAAGAATTTACGTGACTGTATCATTGCAGCCAAAGACAGAAATCTATCTATTGCATTAGACACCAATGGCCTTTTATTAACAAAAGAAATGGCTGATTTTTTCGTCAAAGAGGGACTTGATTCAATCATGTTCAGTATTGACGCCATGACCAGTGATACATTAGCAAAAGTAAGAGGCGTAAGACAGATAGAAAAAATAAAGGCTTCGGTCTTTATGATGCTGGAAGCACGGGGAAATTTATCCTCGCCAAGAATAGGCGTGTCATTTGTTGAATCAGAATCCAACCATCATGAAAAACAGGAATTTATCGATTACTGGATCAATCATGTGGATGTCATCCGTGTAAATAAAATGTTTGATGGCAACAAGGTAATAAAAGACCTTAGCATACCCAAAAAAAGATTTCCCTGCTATGCCCTGTACAGCAAAATGGTCATAAACTTTAACGGGGATGTTACTATTTGCACAACCGATGCATTTAATGTTCTAAACGTCGGCAATGTGTTTACGGACGGCGTTCTCAATGTATGGAACAGTCCGGCATTAAATAAAATACGCCAGTATCATGAAAGTGGTCAATTTGAAAAACTGCCTTTTTGCAAAGAATGTAACCTCTGGGCGGACAGCTCATATCAAGATTCTACAGAAAACGGCATACTCATAAGAAAATCCCAATCGGTTACCTATTATAACAGATTGGATAGAATAGAGACCTGGAAACTACAGCAAAAAGGCCGAAGCAGCAATACCAAGGCATGATTTAAAATAAACGGGGCTGAATATGAAAAAACTTGTTCTTGCTTATCCAAACCAGCGATGGAAGAAAACCGATGCCAATACCAACTGGGATTTAAGTCCATCAATGCTTTGTTTGCTTGCAGCAATGGTAAAAGACATTGTTGAAGTTCAAATTATCGATGCGCATTTCTACAACTTATCTATTGAGGAATTTAAAAAACAGCTGATTGAAGGTGATCCTGATTATGTCGGCATATCCGTTTTAACCACCGAATATGCTGAAATACTGGATACAGCGGCAGCAGCGATTAAGGAAACAAATCCTGATATCATAATCATTGCAGGTGGTGTCCACGTAACCATGGAATATAAAAGGGTGATGGAAAATACAGACATTGATTTTGCTGTCAGAGGAGAAGGAGAGTATGTCCTGAGAGATTTGCTGCAATATTTAGTTTATAATAAAACATTTCCCGAAAATGGATTGGTTTATCGCAAAAATGGAAATATTATTGCTCAAAACCAGGCCTTTGTTTCTGATCTGGATAGCTTGCCCTGGCCTGATTATGAACTGATAAAATTTGAAGATTATATCAATAAAGGCCCAAGGATCGGTCCGCACAGGCCTCCGGCATATCCATATCTTATGATCGCCGGTACCCGGGGCTGTCCTTTCGGTTGTTCCTTCTGTCAGGTTGAAACGATCTCCGGCCGAAAAGTCAGGCATAGAAATCCTGAAGATTTTATAAATGAATTGATCTTTTTAAAAGAGCGATATGGTATAAAGTCTATCATTTTTGTGGATGACAACATTGTCATGGCTAAAAAATTCTTTGTCAGAGTTCTCGAATTATTTATAGAAAAAGAACTCAACATGCAATTCATCATAGGTGCTTTTGCAATTTTTCTATTGACGGACGAACTTCTTGAACTCATGGCCAAAGCCGGTTGCGTGGGTGTGAATGTTGCAATAGAATCAGGAAACGATCGTATATTGAAAGAAGTCATTCACAAGCCTGTCAATCTTGAAGATGCTAAAAAAATGATTGGCATGATCAAGCGTAAGGGATTATTCTGTCTTGCAAATTTTATCATAGGATTTCCTGGAGAGACCTGGGCTGAAATACGAGAGACCATTCATTACGCAGAAATATGTGGGGCTGATTATGTAAAAATATTTGTTGCAGTTCCCCTTAACGGAACAAAAATGCGTGATATAGCGGTCGAACTGGGTGTCCTGCCAGATAAAAACAACATTAATGTTGACTGGAGGTATGCACAGATTGTTTCTGATGAATGGACATCCAGGGATGTTTCAATATTACGAGTTTATGAATGGGACAGAATAAACTTTTCCAGCCCGGAACGACGCAAAAGAACAGCCGAACTCTGGGGAATCGATGAACTCGGGATGGAAAAAATAAGAAAAGAGACAAGAGATGCTCTGACATTTGAATCGATTTCTGCGCAAGTTTAAAACAGCCACAAAAGGAGTTGTTACGTGAAAACAACAGCAGCCGTACTGACAGAAATAAACAAACCCCTGCAAATTGAAGAACTATCAATCCCGCCTTTAAAAAAAGGTCAGGTTCTAATTAAGGTTGCCTATAGTGGCATATGCCATTCGCAGTTAAATGAAATTCGAGGTATGAAAGGTGAGGACAGATTTCTTCCGCATACCCTTGGACACGAAGGCTCTGGTATTGTTTTAGAAACCGGCCCGGATGTTACCAAAGTCAAACCAGAGGATCATGTGGTTCTTACCTGGATAAAGGGCAATGGACATGACGTGCCTTCAACTCAATATATAAGAAAAAACGGTTCCTTTGTTAATTCAGGTGCAATATCGACCTTTCTAAGCCATGCCATCATTTCAGAAAACCGCCTTGTATCCATAACAAAACAGATGCCTTTAAAAGAATCCGCACTTTTAGGCTGTGCCATACCAACCGGAGCAGGCATCGTCAACAATACTGCAAAGATAAAACCCGGGCAGACCGTGGCTGTTTTTGGCTGTGGTGGCATCGGGCTCAGCGCCATACTCATGGCGGGCAGTATAAACATGACAAACAAAACCAATTGCACAACGATCATTGCCATAGATATCATGGATACAAAATTAAACCTTGCCCAGACTCTGGGTGCAACCCATATCATCAATGCGCATAAAACTGACTCTTTAAAATCAATTCTGGACATTACAAATGGACAAGGTGTTGATTTTGCCATAGAAGCTGCAGGTCTTTGTGAAACCATGGAAACCGCTTTCTGCTGCGTTAAAGATAATGGCGGCCTTTGTATCTTAGCAGGGAATCTTCCCCATGGGAAAACGATTCAAATAGACCCTTTCAATCTGATCAAAGGCAAACGGATTGTCGGCACCTGGGGAGGAGAAACAAGTCCGGATTATGATATCCCGTTATATGAAAAATCGATTCTTTCAGGGAAAATTGATCTAAAACCCCTTATCACACAAAACTACCTCCTGCCGCAAATAAATGATGCCGTACGGGAAATGGAAACAGGTGCCGCAGGCCGAAGCCTGATTAAATTACATGATGCATCATAGGCACACAAATCGCGCTAAGGAAGAAATGACATGTTAAGGAAAACCTCTCAGGATGCTCTTCAATTCATCAGGGATGAAACAAAAGGGAAAAAACGAATCGTTTTTGTTTCAGGCTTTTTTAATATTGTTCACCCCGGTCATTTAAGAGTTCTCAGATTTGCTGCAGAATGTGGTGACTATCTGGTTATAGGTGTCCATGCGGATCTTTACGGAAATGCTCTCATCGATGAAAAAACCAGATTAGAGGGGGTTCATGCGATAACGCTTGTGGACTATTGCTTTATCCTGGAAGATACACCACAGGATTTTGTAAAAGCCCTTAAGCCGGATATTGTTGTAAAGGGAAAAGAACATGAAAAAGATTTCAATCCTGAGGCAGAGGTTGTAAAGGAATACGGCGGTCAAATGCTTTTCTCCTCTGGTGATATGAGTTTTTCCCTTGCAGAGTTGCTTCAGGACGAAAGCCAACGACTGGTATCAGGTTCTTTTGCCAGAAATGAGGCATATATGGCCCGGCATCAATTTAACTGGTCTGATCTGGACAAGATATTAAAGCAGTTTCAAAAATTAAAGGTACTGGTTATCGGCGAAACTATTGTAGATGAATATATCACCTGTGATGCCATGGGAATGAGTCAGGAAGACCCCACAATTGTAGTGACACCAGTGGGTGTTGAACTCTATCTTGGCGGCGCTGGAATTGTTTCCGCCCATGCGAGCAATCTTGGAGCCGAGGTTTCATTTTTCTCCATCAGCGGAAAAGATGAAATGGCTTCGTTCATAAATGAAAAACTTTTTTCTTATGGAGTTAATACCCATATTTTCCAGGATGAAAGCCGCCCCACTATCCTGAAACAACGATACAGAACTTCGGGGAAAACGCTTCTTAGGGTCAATCATTTAAGACAACATCCCATCAGCCAGGAATTACAAAAAAAAATACAGGAAAGCCTCCTGGATATGATCCCGGACCAGGATCTGATCATTTTTTCAGACTTTAACTATGGCTGCCTGCCCCAACCCCTTGTAAACAGAATTGTTGCCAGATGCCGACAGGAAAATGTCATGATGGTTGCAGACAGCCAGTCTTCCTCCCAGATAGGCGACGTGTCACGATTTAAGCATACAATATTAATGACACCGACGGAAAGAGAAGCCAGACTGGCATTAAAGGATTTTGAATCCGGCCTTGTTGTTCTTGCTGAAAAACTTCGAACCAAATCCAAAGCAGATAATGTTTTTATTACCCTGAATGAAGAAGGGTTATTGATTCACGCGAACGGATCAATAAAAACACCTTTTTTTACCGATCGCATTGATGCCATGAATAAGGCACCCGTTGATCCGGCTGGAGCCGGAGATTCTCTTTTAACGTGTTCTGCCATGGCCCTGGCATCCGGGGCGGATATCTGGCAAAGCGCCTATCTGGGATCTGTGGCCGCAGCTTGCCAGGTAGGAAGGAATGGGAATATCCCCTTGTCGACAAAAGATATGTATCTTGGAACACAATTATGAAAGCACTGTTATTATCGGCCGGGTTAGGCACACGACTAAAGCCTTTAACCGACTCGATCCCCAAATGCCTGGTCCCAATTAAGGGGGAACCTTTACTGAAATATTGGCTTGATCTGCTATGCAAGGCAGGCCGGATCCCTGTAATGATAAATCTTCATTATCTTTCAGAGCAGGTTGAAGCATATATCAAATCAAGCCCATACCAAGAAAATATCAAGACTGTTTATGAAAAGCGCCTCCTGGGGACAGCGGGAACTCTTTTAAAAAACAGAACTTTTTTTGAAAATGACCAGATATTTCTGGCCCATAGTGACAACCTTTCAATCTTTGATTTACATGAGTTGATTAATGCACATAACTCACGACCTGACCAATGCGAGATCACCATGATGACGTTTGAGACAGAAACACCACAATCCTGTGGAATTGTTGAACTTGATAAAGATAATATTGTTTGTGCATTTCACGAAAAAATCAATAACCCTCCGGGGAATCTGGCAAATGGTGCTGTTTATATCCTTGAACCTTCGATCCTTGATTTTCTGAAAGACCTTGGAAAGGATGAAATAGATTTCAGCACCGAAGTGTTACCGTATTATATAGGAAGAATATTTACATTTCACAACAGTCAGTATCATAGAGACATCGGTACAATGGAAAGTTACAATAAAGCTGTTCAGGATTTTCTCAATTGATACTATTTATCAGAATCTCGACTACTTGATGTATTTTAAGATATCTTATAAGTTTAAAAATGACTTATTAAAACCCGATATCAGTCAAGATTTATGGTACAAAACAGAACAGGAGAAAAATGGCAGAGAACCAGATTATTAAGGAACAACTCTTACTATCCATAAGAGAAAAAATGCTGTGCAAAGAAATTGAGAGCGCTGTCAGTGATCTCAATTTACTTATAACAAGCCTTGATTCAAGGGATGATATCCTGAAAAACATGCATCTTTTAGGATACATTCTCATCATCGCAGGAATACCAGACATGCCTATCCGTAACCTTTTAAGATCAGGGTCAAAAATAATACTTGCGCAAAAAGGAATTGAAACTCTTTTTCAATACTGGGTGGGGTTTCAGGATCTGGACAGTGAATTATACCCAAACATTACTGATATCCCGGAAATAATGTTATCGGATTACGCTGAAAAAATTGATACTTCCGCCATGTTCAATAAAAACATAGCCTGGCTTTCAAAATATAACAAAAAATTTCTTAGGGATGGGTTTGAAGGCTCTGATTATAACTGGGACAAGCTTAGCAGTATAGTTGAATCTGCCTACAAAACAACCCATTCTATTTATTATAGAATGAACCAGAAATGGTATGTGTGCAAGACCGGAGACAATGCATCTGAAGATAATAAATCTATCTCGATCATTTACCATATCCATGATCCGGCATACATGTATGAAGTGCTCACCCAGCATAACACCAGAGTTCTATATAATAATACAAGCAAACATGATCGCTATATCATTATCAATTTCCATATCACATCCATTGTCTTGCAACTATTTCCCTTTTCTCAGCTGGATACCGGGAATTACTGGTTCCATTTTTTACTGGAAACCAAATGGAAAAAAAGATTGACCCAATTTGGAAAAATTGGGTATGCGCTGCCTAAAAAAGTTATCAGCCAGGAAAAACACCTAAATAATATACTTTTATTTAATAATGAATTAGGTTTTTATATTGATAACCATTTGTTTGACAAAAGCATGATCCAATTACAGAAAAGATATACGCCCCAATACCTGGAACAGTTAAGGAAAAAACACCAAAAAGATTTATCTGACGTTCGTATTCTGATATTTGCCTCACGCTATTCTACGTATACGCAATATGCATGCGAAACATTGGATAAAGGTTTTAAAAAAATAGGATGTAAATCCTTGTTGCTGAAAGAAAGAAAATTCCAAGGCACCGGGTTTAAAGTTGAGTTTATACTCAGGATCATCAAAAACTTCAGGCCAGACATGCTCCTTTCAATAAACAATTTCAGGCATGACTGGGCCGTTGGAATGCTGCCTTATATTCCTTATATCACATGGATTCATGACCCGCCGGAAACACTTGCAAGCCCCTGCCTTGCAATAACGGATAATGATTTTCTATTTGCAGCATCCAATCTTCGGATCAAAGAACTGCCTGAGGTTTTTCCCATATTAAAAAATCATCCAATAGAATTATTGCCAATGGTTAAAGATATTGATAATAGTTATCCTATCGTAAAAGAGAAAAAATATGATATCGGATGCATAACTCATCTTTACCTGATTCCCGAAGTTATCAGTTATTATGAACCTGAAAAACGAACAGATTCAGCAAAAGAGCTGCTTGTCCACAGATTATTAAAGCAAATGGAAAAGCTTGAGCCCTTTGAAATTGCATCCATTCTTGTATCAAAAGACAAATCTCTTGAATTTGTTCAAAGAGGAGTAACAGACCTGAATATCAGTCTGTCCGGAAAATTAGAAGTCAAAGACCCGCTTGTGGCTGACACCTTCAGATTTGGCATTGGACAATTTCTGCAAAAAACACTTTCGGTCAGATACTTGATAGAAGAGGGGTTTACCAATATTTTTCTTGGCGGGTTTGGATGGAGTGAACTCTCTTTTTTCAAACCATATGCTGCAGGACAAATAGCGCATCACGATCTTCCTTCTATTTCAAACAATATCGCAATTAATATCAACCCCACTGCGGAAAATACATTTCATCCAAGAATCGGTGAAATGTTCGAGGCAAACAGTTTTGTCATGTCCTCATGGAAAGGAGATGCTGACACCCTTCCAATAACCGATTGTTTCATAGAAGATGAAGAAATTGTTTTGTATAAAACCTATAAAGATTTGGTAAAAAAAACGAAATACTATCTGGAGCATCCAGAAGAAAGAGAGACCATCACTCAAAAAGGAAAAGAAAAATTTATCCGGATTTTTTCTCCGGAAATCGGATGTAAAACCATTTTGAATCATGTTCTGGGAATTGATCCCGCAGGATAAAAGGTCATTCCTGTTTGAGTATTTTAAATCAGCATTTTTTAAACAGGAATTCTGACAGGGATATTGGACTGATATAATTCTTCTTTAATCTGGGCTGGTGTATATTGTGAAAAATGAAAAATATAGGCAGCTGCAAGGGCATCTGCGCCGTTTTTAATTGCTTCAGTGCCATGGTGTGGCTTACCCATCCCGCCATTAATAATCACAGGAATCTGCAGTTGATCTTTAAATAGACGCAAGAGTTCCAGATCATACCCTTTCTGTGTACCTTCATTATCCACGGACGTCAAAAGGATCTCCCCGGCCCCCATGGTTTCGTATTCTTTTGCCAATATCAGCGGGTCTATGTCCAGCACACCTTTTTTTTTATTGAAAACACGGTATTGCCCATTCACTTTTTTTACATCTATAGAGCAGACAATACATTGAGATCCGAATATTCTGGAAGATTGCCTGATAAAGCTTTGATCCTCAATTGCTTTGGAATTAATGGATATTTTATCTGCTCCGGCATTCAACACCTTATATATACCGTCAATATCTTCTATCCCTCCGCCGATAGTCAGCGGCATGAAGCATTCATCGGCCATATCAGAAATAATTTCCGTATTGATCTGTTCATTTTTCAAACTGGCATCAATATCCAGCACGATCAACTCATCGACATTCCTGGCATTATACACCCTTACGGTTGCTGTCGGGTGCCCGATTGTCCGGAACGAATCAAATTGAATACTTTTAACAAGCTGCCAGTCCTTTAACAACACACACGGTATTAATCGATGTTTCAGCATAAACCCGTCATCTGTTCAGATTTGCAAAATTTTTTAGAATCTCCAGTCCGAATTTCTGACTTTTTTCAGGATGGAACTGGCAGCCGAAAATATTGTCTTTGTTTACGGATGATACAAAATCAATTCCATAGTCTGTAACAGTGGTTGCGCCCTGGGTTCCGGATTCAAAATAATATGAATGCACAAAATAAAAATCCGTCTGGTCTGGAATGTTTTTAAAAAGAACATTGGGTTTGATAAACCGTATATTATTCCACCCCACATGGGGAACTTTTAATTTCCCAGAATTAAATTTTACAACATCCCCCTTAATCCAGTTAAGACCGGGGGTTTCTTCCACTTCATAACTTCTGCTGCCGATCAACTGCATCCCTAAACAGATGCCAAGGAAAAACTTTTTATTTTGAAGGACTTGTTCATTTAAAAGCGCAATCAGGCCGAATTGTTTCAAGTTCTCCATTCCCTCTTTAAACGCCCCGACACCGGGCAATACAATTTTATCCGCACGCTTTATAATATCATGGTCTTTGGTGATCACAACATTGGCACCTATCTTCTGAAAGGCTTTTTCCACGGATCTTAGATTCCCCATGCTGTAATCGATAATGGCTATCATATTATCTGACGAGATACTCATCTTTTCTGATTAATGACCCGTCGATATCTTTTAAAAACTTTCTGTTCTCATCTCTTTTAAATATTTTCTTATTGGTAAAAGAATCCATAATCTGCTGCAATTCTTCCATTGAAAAGCCGGTGTATTTTAAATATTCTGCGATGGCCTTTCTTGGCGGGATGCCGTCATATCTGTTTACCAGCCGGACGCCTTCCTCCCGGCTGATATACCCCAGGCGGATATCCAGACAGGCATTATCTGTGGCCCTGCCAAAACCATATTTTAAATATTTAAAATAATCATGCAGATGGTTACTGTAACAATCCAGATTTTCAAAATTTTCATAGGTTGTTTCAACGGGCCTGATGGTTGTTGAAAACCCATGGCTGCGGGATGTTTTCAAAATTTCCCTCAGATCCCATTTGAAATAATATCCTAAAAACAGCCCGGTCACGCCAACCCTTTTGATATCTTCTTCTTCAGGATAAAAATACAAAGACAGATCCCGTCGGGTTATTCCATCCACCCCGATCATATCGGAGATTCTGTTGCCCAAAAGGCCCCCGAATTCTTCTAACCACTGCCTGTCCAATGTATGCCGGGTTTTGCTTGCAGCAGGCCCGCCATATTCTATCTGGGGACTCTCCCCCCAGATAATCAGCGGGATATTGAATTTTATTGCAAAATGAGGGACCACGGTAAAAATACCCAGATGATTCTGCCACTCCGGGTCTCCAACCCTTTTTACCGCTTCTTTGGCCAGTTTTTTATACACAACAGGGTTTCTTTTGATATGAATCAAATCAACACCCAGATGATTTAAATTGTCCAGATTTTTGCGACCCACTTTTGTGGGGATGGTTGGTTCAAAACAGACACACAAGGGATTTAATCCCAGCTCCAGAACTTTAATAACAATATAGGTTGAATCTTTTCCGCCACTGACACCGATAACGCAATCATAATCATGATTTTTCTTATATTTGGCAACAATGGTTAAAAACTGGTTTTTTCTTTTTTCCCAATCAATTCTATCATTTTTGGCCATCTGGGAACGGCAGGCATCACACACGCCCTGGTCATCAAAATGCAGGTCTGGTTTGGTATCAGGCATCACACACTGGGTACAGAATCTCATTTCATCTCTCCTAAAACCACCTGTAATTTATATCCCATCAATCTTTCATTTAATTGAGCCTCATCAATCAGGCCGGGGATGTTTATTTTGTTGTCAATACTTCCCAGATAAGGATCTTCGTAATTCAGATAATTATTGATCACGCCGATTTCAGATATAACCGTCTGGATATCCAGTATTTTCAACCCACATTTGTCTGCAAGCTGTTTTATGGTGTTCACACCATACAGATTGACATGTTCAAGACCGTCAAACATATTGCATTTTTCCTGTAATATCCTGGCTGCCAATGAATCAGAACTTGGAATCTGTAAAAATATCACTCCTTTTTCAAACAGCATTTTTTTCATCATATTTAAATAAAACGCACCATCTTTTATGTGCTCAAACACATCCCATAAGGTTATGGCATTGAATCGGGTTTCAAATTTTATTTTTTCAAGAAGCTGGTTATATACATGATGCCCTCTTTTACAGGCCATGGAATATTCCTGAACATTCAATTCAACACCCCAGGTTTTCCATGTCCTTTCCCTGGCAATATCAAGAAATATACCTGACGAACATCCAATATCAAGAATATTTCCTTTGGAAGAATATTTTTCAATACTGTCCAGCCCCTTATTATACAGTTTTTCGTAAAAAGGGTCCCCGTCTTCAACAAGTTCTGCCTGAACAGAATGATTTTTATCATAATAATCGTTAAGTGCCTGGTCTGTAAAAACAGGATTAACATACACCATGCTGCAACTTACGCATTTGACATACTGTCCGCCTTCTTTTGCAAAAAGAGCGATATATTCACCCTGGCTGCAGACAGGACAATTTCTGTTTTCAAGAAATTGTGTCTGAAACAGTCCATTTTCAGGATTTATATATTTTTCATGACTGGCAATACTTGCATTCCATAGTTTTTTTCTTTGATCATGCAGCTCTTTTACGGTCAGATTCATATGTTTTCCTGAAAATAAAATTTTATGATATTCATTAGTTTCGGTAACAGGCCTGTGAAAATTTAGTCTGCCAACCATTATTGCAGTATAAAAGCCTTTATTTCCCAGCGCTTAATTTTTTAAACTGCTGATAGGCTTCCCGGGCTGCCTCAAGCTTGCCAAGTTTTGTGTGACAGTCTCCAATATCTTTTAAAACAGAAATGTTTTCAGGCGCTGCGATAAAATACTGTTCATATGCCAGCAAAGCACCATTATAATCATTCTGAGACTGAAGATTTTTTCCCATATTATACCAATAAACAGCATACTGTCTGTCCAGGCTCACCGCCGTTGTTAAATATTTCAGCCCTGAATCAAAATCCTGCACGGCAAAATTAATATCTGCCAATGTTATATAAATATCAGGATTCCGGGGCATAACTGAAAGTGCTTTTTGATAATGATTCAATGCATCTGAATACATTTCTCTATCCACCAGTATTTTCCCATAAAGGAGATAAATGCTGGTGATTGTCTCCTTTTTCAAACAAGTTTGAATCTGTGCTTCTGTATCTATGAGATCAATCCAGTTTTTTAAAGATTTTTCACAGGCATCCAGGTTTTTTTCTTTAAAATCCTGCTCGTTCTTTGCTAAATCATTTTCTACGATTTTCCTGAATTTACTGGTGATAGAACCGTGCCCAGGATAGCATTTCAATCCCTTCAAAAGCAGAAATTTCACAATTGAACTGCCAAAATCCACATATGTACTGCCAAGACCTGCCAGCTTATAATAATTATCCGCTATTTGATTTCGTTTTTCATCAATTTTTCTAATATAAGACTCATCACACGCCACTGATAATTGAAATTGTTTTTCTGCGGTATTATAATCCCCGTGATATAAGGCGATAACCCCATAGTAATAAGGGGTTATGGGGTTAGATTCCCCTATCACTGAAGCATATCTATCCAGCAATTTTTCCAGCAGCACATAATTACCCGATTGGAAATATAATTCTGCAAGTTCAAAAACCGCATTCAGAGGGTTTTCTGATTTTTCAATCTGCTCCAGTTTTAATTTTTCATCATTGTAATATGAGACCAATTCATTTAATTGCTTTTTAAAATGCTCCAGATTATTCATCCGGATCTGATTCACTTTATCGATACGCTCCACACTCCCTAAAAGCCATTCCATATATTTTTCCGGAATACCCTCAAGTTTTCCAATATTCTGCTTTTCCCTTTCATCCTGCCTCAGCCCCTCAATGGTCATCTCATCAAAAATTGACCATAACTGACTTTTATCCGCTTTCTTATGACATACTTCAAGGTCAAAAATTTTCTTTTGAAGCGCTGCGGGCAATTCAGGAAAAGAGCAGGTTTTCCCGGAGCCCTTTTTGAGATTGATCAAAGCCTTTCGAACCGGTCCTGATAATCTGTCTGCTTTTTTAATGATTTTTTCAAGTCTTAATATTTCCTTAATCGTGGATTGAACTGACTGCAAAGGGCTGTCCTGTTTTTTCACACCATTGAACTCTAACAACACCCCGATTTTACAGTATGAATCAATTGCCCGGGCAAGGGGCATCGTTTTGGCCCCCTCAATCAAAGCACCTCCCTCGGTTGAATTGATAACATTTCCACCCCATTCTTTTATCATCCGTTCAAACGTTGCTTTATAACCAAGCATCTGCCTGTTTGTGGGCACCTCCGGCTCCAACAAGCCTTTCACCCATCTAATATCCTGCGAATTTTCCAATGCATTTTTAGCTGCTTCGTCACCACTGAGTACTACATTTGATGAATGGCCTTTATTATTAGAAAATGCGAGATCCTGACCCACAAAGATTATGGGATCACACCCCATTATTGCTGCTGATGTAAAATTAAGATGCGCGACTGTCCCGGCCCCGCCAATGAACATGTTCCCACCTAACGAAGCATTGATCCAGTTTTCAATCGGATTATTGTTAAATGCCCAGAAAATATTTTTTGCCGGGAATTGTTTGGTTACCGTATCTGCAACCCATGAGGTACAGATTAAACTAATCTGTCTGCTGGCAGGATTGGATGCCACCCCGGAAATTTTCTCATAGGTAAGTTCATTGTAATCAATTGCGGTAATAAAATCAGGCTTGATCCCATGACTGAGAAGACCCGGCAGAGCGGTATCAACCGATATAATAACCGCTTTTCCCACAGCATTGGCAATCTGATCAATATTCTTGTCCAGTGAAGGGCCGGCTGCAATGATCAAGGCCGGAATCCCGGCAAATTGACCTTTGAGAGCCTCCAGTTTTTGATCATGATGCATGGATGTTAAATGTTTTAATCGATTTCCAAAAAAAGTGGCCCCGTGGGCTGTCTTGGTGTTACCTTCTGCATTGAATGCATTTATATAATCAAACACAAGAGAAGAGACTTTATCATACATCTGATTTACTCTGAAACATGAACCCAGATTCAAGGTATGAATATTCTCCAGCATTAATGCCCGGTTGGCCGGCCCGAGAAGAGCAGGTAAGTCAGCTGGCTCCCCAAGACAAAGGATAACCCGGTTATCCGTAAAAAGCACTGACAGATCCATAATTTTAATTGCATGAAGCATGAATTCAGGATTGAGCTCAAAAACGATTAAATATGGAAGTTTTTTCCTTTTTTTCAACAGCTCAAGCACTGAATATCCGAGCCCCATACCAAACATCAATACAACACCGGTTGAATCTTCTGGAACCATGGAAAGAAATGATTCAGATTCAATGCCGGGATCTTCTGCCTGGTGAATATACACTGATTCATTTTCCGAAAGCTGAACCCTTAAATTCGGTTTTTGATTTCCTGCAAAGACAAGTTCTGTTGCAACTGAGCTTTCCTGATATCTGGAAATCGTTTCAAATGTTCTGAAATGATTTTTTTTTAACAAAGACATATTTTTTTCAAAATAATTATTATCAGATCCTGTCATTTATTCTCTCCATCAAGTATATCCCCAGAAAATATTGATATTTCATATATTGCAGCAGTCAAAAAAAAAACGCAACCCATAACTATTCTTTAAAGAATCCTCAGCATAGGTCGATACTATTCATTAGACATAATAGTATCCGTGGAAAGGAGGTGAAAAATTAAAACGGAAATGTTTCAAAATTATTTATCTTAAACGCCCGGGAAAGGATTCCCAGGTATAAACCCCACATGGAGGAATACACATGGCTCTTAGAATTAATACCAACGTGGCAGCACTCAGTGCTCACAAAAACATGATCAAAAATGACAATGGTCTTTCAGCTTCCCTGGAAAGACTGTCATCCGGACTGAGAATCAACAAGGCGGCAGATGATGCTTCGGGCATGTCAATTGCCGATTCTCTGCGATCTCAGGCAATGGGTCTTGGTCAGGCGATCAAAAATGCCAACGATGGAATCAATATTGTTCAGACAGCAGATGCTGCACTGGATGAATCCATCAACATTATTAACACCATTAAAACCAAAGCAATCCAGGCTGCCCAGGATGGCCAGACCACAGAATCCCGTGCTGCCATTCAATCAGATATCACCAAACTGATGGAAGAACTGGATATTATCGCAAAGACAACTGCCTTTAATGGTCAGAAACTTCTGTCAGGCCAATTTGTTGATAAAAAATTCCAGATTGGTGCTTACTCTGGAGAAACCGTCAATATTTCCATTGCCTCAGCAGAGTCTACCAAAATCGGTCATGTAACATCCGGCAAGCTTTCTCTGGCAAATAATGCACCTGGAAGTGTTGAAATTGCGATCTACAGCAGTCTCCAGAACAAGAATTTTGAACTCCAGGCAACTGAGGTTGGCTATACCAATTCCAGGGAAAACAGCATGGCAGCTGTGGCGGATTCCATCAACAAGCTTTCTGATGTGCTGGGTATTACAGCAGCTGCGGAAGTAAAATCATCAACCAGCAGCTTTGTTGGGGCAGGCACCTTATCAGAATTCTCTATCAACGGCGTTGTCATGAATGGTATCAATGTCACAGAAAGTGATACTGATGGCTCCCTGGTAAAGGCAATCAATGCTAAAACCTCTCAGCATGGTGTTCTGGCAACCGTAAGTGCGGAAGGCCAGCTGACGCTGAAATCCAGTGATGGTCGTGCCATTGAAGTAAAAGCAGATTCTGCCGGCTTAGCCTCTGTATTCAAAGGCCAGGATCTGTCCACTGTGGGTCATATCAATCTGACCCAGAACGGATCCAATGATATTGTTATCACCAATAAAGACGGTGGCGATGTGGTCACACTGACCAACAACCTTGATGTATTGAAATCAGAAACATTTGATTCCGCTGCCACAGCAGCTGTGGGATCAAAAATTGCCAAAAATTCAATCATCGGTGCAGGCTGGACCACAAATCAGGATATTGCTGCAGATGCTGCCTTCAGTAGTGATATTGTTACAACAGAAGTCAGTACTCTTGCAGCCGGTTCTGTTTTAGGCAGTGGTTCCACTCTTGTTTTGAACGGAACCATAAACGGAGATCTTAAAACAGAAGGGACTTCAACCAGTACAACAGCACCCAGTACTTTAGGGCTTTATTCCACCATTACACAGAACAGTATCCTGGCAACAGGCACTCAAATCGGAGCAGGTGTTACTCTTGCCGGTACGACCATTGTTGAAGGAACTGCCGCTACAACAGCCGATAGTACAATTATTTCCGGTTCTGTTCTGGCAGCAGGAACAGTGATCGCAGCAAATACTGAATTATCTGGAACCACATTAACGATTGAGCAAACAGCTGCAACCGTCGGGGACAGCGCGATCCAATCCGGTAGTACCCTGGCTGCAGGAACTTTAATTGCCGCTACGACGGCTCTGGGTGAAAATATATACACAGTTGAGGCAACTGAGGCCACAACGTCTTCCAGTACGGTTGGAGGAAGCGGTTCAGTCCTTGCACAGGGATCTGTTCTTGGCAACGGAACAACCCTGCATTCCGGATTGGGAGTAAAAGTATATCAAACCGGCGAGCTCACAGCAACAACGAGTGTAGGCTCAGGTGTATATACATTGGCAGCCGGAACTGTACTGAAAGCGGGAACCATCATACACAGTGGTACAATTTCCGGTCTTGACGGCGTTGCAATCGTTGCCGCCGCCGGAGGCACCACCCTGTCCGGGGACGTAACACTTGCACAGGATTTTAATATAACCGCATTATTTGAACAAAAATGGTCTATCGCGGCGGGCAGCTCTTTTGCAAATGGTACCATCTTTGGTTCCGGTGCCACTGTTTATACAGATCTCACACTGGCATCCGGCATTACGCTCGCTGGTGAGGCTGATACGTTGACACTTGCCCTTGGCTCATCTCTGGCCGGTGGCTCAACCCTGTCATCCGGTTCCACGTTTGGTGCGGACCTTACCCTTAGAAGCGCGGCAACTTTGGGGACAGGTGCTGGTGGTAATATTACATTGAAAACAGGATCTGTACTTGCAGATGGTACCAGCTTGAAATTTGAAGATGTTCTAGCAAAAGTCGGTGCAGATCTCACCCTGAAAAGTGCGGCCACCCTTGGTGCCAATAGTGACATAACAGCAAAGGCCGGGTCCATTATCGGAGCCGGGTCCAGCCTGATCAGTGGTTCGAAAATCGAAGCTGATATAACCCTGCAGGCGGCATCTACCATAGCATTGGCTGCCGGTATGGCTGGTATTACCAAAGAAGTAACTCTTGGTACGGGTTCTGTGTTAGCTGATGCAAGTGTTCTCCGGTCAGGCTCTACCTTCTATGGTCAGGTAGAAAATGACGGTGATATCAACTTTACCAAGAAGCAGGAAATTGGAGCTGGCTCAACGATTGAAACTACGGCTACTTTTATAAAAGCAGGCTCCACAGTCGGTGGTTCGGCTACTGCCAAAGTAGACCTCGGGGTCGTCGGTGGCTCTTTTACCCTGGGTGCTGGAACCAAACTGGCTGCCAATTCAATGCTGGCCAATGGCTCCACCATTGGCGGCACAATCACTCTGGACAGTGATGAAAAAGTGGCAAAGGGAACCCAGATGCAGCTTGAAGCAGGTTCAACACTTGCTGACGGCAGTGTTATTGCAGCAGGCACCTATCTGACCAACAACATCACTGCAGCGGATGGAACCGTATATGCTGCAGGCAATATTGCTGAAACAGCGATTACCACAGGCGGTGTAAATGTCCTGAACAATGCCATGACCCTGAAAGAAGGCTCTGTAATGGCAGAAGGCAGTAAGCTTGCAGCAAACGCTGGCGGAACTGCTGCAACTGCACAGGTTACCGACTCTGCAACCAACAGACTTTCCGAAGTCAATGTTCTGACCCAGGAAAGTGCCCAGATTGCTATCGCGGTTGCAGATGCGACCTTGAAAGATCTGGACAAGGTAAGAGCGGATCTGGGTTCTGTACAGAACCAGCTGACCTCGACGATTGCCAACATTTCAACCACACGGGTGAATGTGTACTCTGCAGAATCTTCTATTCGTGACGTTGATTTTGCTGAAGAGTCCTCTAACTTCACTAAACTGCAGATACTGCAGCAGGCAGGAACATTCGCCATGAGCCAGGCCAATGCCAGTGCACAGAGCGTTCTGAGCTTACTCCAGTAAAAGCAAGGTAATTTTTTAAACCCTAAAGCCCCGGAATCTTTTCCGGGGCTTTTTCTCTTTTTTTCTTATGTTCTTTATGTCATGATCCGATATTATAGTTACATGGCTTGAGTTTATAGCGGTGCTTTAAACCGGCCTGAAAAACAATATACGATGGAGAAAAAAAATGGCAGGATCAATCACAACCTTAGGGATCGGGTCCGGTCTTGATCTGCAGAATATACTGGACCAGCTCAAGGAAGCTGAACAGGCACCCATCACTTCCAAACAAAACGAAAAATCAAAACTTCAAAAAGAGGTCAAAGCGTATAACAGTGTCAACACCAGACTTTTTTCAATGAAATCCAATGCACTGTCCCTCTCCCTTGAATCGAATTTTCTAAAAAATACTGTCTCTGTCTCGGATGATGATATTCTGACGGCAACAGCCAATGATGGTATCTCACAATCCTCCCACAACATTGAAGTTACGCAGAAGGCCCAGTTCAATTCCTGGCAGACCGCAGGAGTGGAAAGTGCAGGTTCCATAATTTATGAAGGACCTGAAACCGGAATTGCATCCCAGACCCAGTCTGTCACAACCGAAAGCAGCACCATGACCATTCTTTACGGCGCACTGGAGAATCAGCAGTCCATTGAAATAGGCCTTACCTCCGGCATGAGTCTGGATAACATCATCAACACGATCAACACATCTGATACCAATAAAGATGAAGACGGCAAACAGCTTGTCATGGCCTCGATTCAAACCAATAATGGAGAATATTACATCCGGATCGCTGCCGCATCCGGCGGCAACAGTGCCGAAACCCAGGTCAGTGTGGCAGGGTATGATTTTGCCATGGCTGACACCACGGTTTCCATTGCCATTGCAGGCCAGGAAGACCCGATGTATCTGGATGTTGCTCCGGGAACCACCTATGAACAGATCGCTGCCGCAATCAACAGTGCGTCTGATAATCCGGGTGTTACTGCCAGTATTATCGATACCGGAACGGCTGAAAATCCCTTTCGCCTGACACTGACATCAAATGCGACAGGTGAAAACAACCGGATCTCACTGCAGAATCTTCCCCTTGCAGAAGTCACCGGTGCCGAAGGTGCTTCCCTGAATGCAATCTTCAAGGTCAATGGTGTTGAATACCAGCGTCAGTCCAATGATGCCATCACAGATGTGATTTCAGGCGTGACCCTGAATTTGAAAAAAACCGGAGAAACTTCCATCGGTATCCAGACCAATCTGGAGCCTGTTAAAAAAAGTATCATCTCCCTGATTGAAGGCTTTAACAAACTGGTTTCAGACATCAGCAAGGAAGATACAGAGGATACTGAAGAAACAGACAAGGAGCCTGAAGAAAATCCTTTATCCGGCTCATTTGACATAAAAAACATGATTTCCAGGCTCAGGGCTTTGATCAGCACAAGTATAAATACAGAATCCGAATACATGAGCCTTGTGGATCTGGGGCTTGAGATTAACAAAGACGGCACCATGACACTTGATGAAACCGTCCTTGAACAGGCCCTTGCAGCAAATCCTGAAGCGGTGCAGTCCCTTTTTATTGGTGATTCTGATGCCGGAATCACAGGCCTGGGCGATACTATCAATGACGGGATCAGCGTCATGGTCAGTTCCCAGGGACTTGTCCTCACGGAAATTGATGCTGCCCAGACAAAAATGGATCGACTGGACAAGGATATCCTGTCTGCCACTGAAAGACTGGATAAGCGCTATAAAACCATGACAGCTCAATTTGTCAGACTGGATACATATATCAGCCGGTTGAACAATGAATCCGCTTTCATGCAGTCAATGATAGACTCATTTAATAAGACAACAGAATAATATAGATACAATAAGTTAAACAGGTTATCCCCGGGAGGTATGAATGGCCGCATCTGCACAAATCAACAAATATCTGAATAATCATTATGAAGGTATGGAGCCTGAACAGTTAATCCTGATGCTTTTCAAAGGTGCCCTGGAACGGATCAGGCTGACCAGAGAAGGCATTGAGGAAGAGAATATACAAAAACGGGGAGAGAATCTGAGCAAAGCCATTGCTATTATTTCCGAACTCAATGCTTCGGTGGATACCACAATGAATGATGAAAGCACCCTGTTTCTGCGAGGCCTCTACACAGCCATCCTTGAAGAACTCCCCAAGGTTTCAATGAATAATGATACTGAAATCCTGCGACGGACCCAGGCATATATCTCTGAACTCAAAGATATATGGGAAAGAGATGTCATGGGAAAAACAACCGGTCTGAATAAAGACCAGCCCACAAGACCCCGGGTGATACCCAAAAAACCGCATCCGTCAAAAAATTATTCATCAGGAACAGGTAAAAATGCGTTTCATTCCATCTCCATTTGATGGAATAACAGGGGCAGGATTAAACATGCATAAAGACATCAACCACATAACAGGCATTCTGGACACAATTAATCAGATGCAGACCGCTCACATTCAATCTTTTGAAACTGAGCTGATGCCGGATCTTGCCTCCCAGCTGACTCAAAGAAAAATTCAATTTGATGAATTAAAAATATCTTTTGATCTCTTCATTTCCAGCATCCTGCCACATCATACAGATAACAAGGAATTCATTGTTGCAGAATTTTTAGAGCGAATCAACGTCCTTCTGGAACAGAACAAAACACTTGAAAAAAAGATAAAAAATTATAAATATGGCCTTCAGGAAAGCATAAAAGAAATATCAAGAGGAAGGAAAGCCATTGGTTTTTATGGTTCACCGTCTTCGTCCATAAACAAGCCCAGGGCCATTAATCTGACAAACTGAAACCAAGGGGAAAGGGGGAAACATGAATATAAACACATCAAATCAAGCGATAAAGGACACCGGACAAGTCGAAAAAACCATGTCCTCAGCAACTGCAACCTTTACACTGAATGATAAAAAAAACAGCAGTGTTAAAGAACAGGAAAGCCGAGACAAACAAACCCGGTTGTCTGTAAAAGACACCAGGGAACTGGCCAAGGAAATGAATGAAATCATGGATGATCTTCAGACAAGCCTTGGATTTTCAGTACGCGAGGGTCTCAACAATCTGGTGGTTGTGGAAATAACAGACAGAAAAACAAATGAGGTGATCAAACAGATCCCGTCAGAGGAACTGCTCACCATCAAAGAGAAAATGGAAGAGTTCACCGGGCTAATTTTTGATCAGAGCGTTTAACCAGCGTTTTTAACTGATCTGGATCATGATCCCTTCATGATATCATACTGGTAAGAATAGCTGGAATCTGAAATTATCACCTGAACCGCTTCCCTGGCTTTGGCATTGATCACCAGTGGGCCCACCAGGTTGGCCGTAATCTTTCTGTCCGCTTCATCTCCTGTGATGTTTATGACAACATAAACTGCCAGATCTTCTTTTTTTACACCTTCCCAGTTTCGATCACGGATAAACTCTTCCAGACCCAGCTGATAATCCGGTTTAAACAGTATCGGATCCATTAAAACAAGGGCAAGATTGGGTTCTTCTGCTGACTGAAACCAGCAGAAAGGAGCTGTTTTGGGATCTTCAAGCAGAACAAACCGCTCATAACCCGGAAAACCCGGTAATCCGTGGGGCATAAAAATTATTTTCTCATCATCAATAATAATCTCACCAAATTTTCTTGTCTTTATTTTCAAACCTTCTTCTCCTGAGAAAATCTATTTTTAATCAATTGCGCAGCTGTTGTAACATCTGTTATCTCTTTTTTTGCAGATTCTATATTCTCTTTTTGTATCTGTTCAAAAACCTCCATTCTTAAAATAGAAATCTCTCTGGGTGCATCAATACCCACCTTTACATGATTTCCCTCTATGCCAAGAATGCTGATAACGATTTTGTCACCGATCTTGATCTTTTCCTCTGCCCTTCTTGTCAGGATGAGCATGTCATTTGATCCTTATGTTAAATAATCAACAAGACTGATATTCAGTATTTTTGATGTGGATGCCAGTGCTGCCTGGTATGCAGTTTCAATACTCTGAAGTTTCATAATGGATTCAATAATATCCGCATCCTCGATGGAGGACTTCCGGGTTGTAAGACTTAAACTGACTTCACGGGTTATGGTTTCCCGCACCTCAAGCCGGTTGTATTTCATTCCGATATCCACAATTCTGGATGTCATATTATCAAAATTGGTCTCAAGTCTTCCGATGCTTCTTTCAATACCATCCGTATCATTGTCTGACAAGTATTGTTTCAAATCCAGCAGGGTATTAAATATACCCCACTCCACCGGCCTTTGACTTTTCAAAGGCGTATGCACATCATCTTCCAGAGAATCAAACCCCAGAATCGCCCCGATGGTCTGGCCTGTTCCGCCGATAGACACCGGTGCATTATTACCGGTATTCCATTGCAGGCGAAGCTCATCAAGCATGCTGCCATTTTCCTTGATGGTAAATTTTTGTGTGTGGTCATCCCAGGCCACTGTATAATTGATGGCATTTCCATTATTACGGGACTCTGCCTCCATGGCTTTTTCCACTTCCCGGGCAAGCTCTGCATGGCTGGAATATGTTTTTTGTGCAATAGACGCAGTCAGTTTATTCGGGTATTCATTGGGATTGTTTCTGTTGAACTCCAGAAAATCAATTTTATTATTTGATCCGTCAATGGTGATATTCACAATGTTTTCATCACTCATGGAAAGCCGGACCGTATCATCGCTGGTGGTCACAAATCCCAGTGTATCTGCAGCATTTGTGGACGGATTATCTCCGCTGTACCAGAGAAGACTGAAAGAGGAAATATCTGCAATGCCCCCCTCTTTAAAGATAAACTCCCCTTCAACCGCATCATAGGACACTGCATAATCAACATTGTTAAAGGACGCTTCTCTCATTCGGGTCTGAATAACTGCTGCCAGCTGATCCCTGCTGGTATAGTCTCCTTCGGGAATCTGTATGCTGGCAGTGACCCGGTTCCCGTCTGCATCTGTCTCTGAAAAATCAATCCAGTTATTTGTTTTATCAAATGTCATCACCACCGGATCAACGGAGCTGCTGTATGACAGATTCCTGTCATAATCCACATCCGGGCTGAATCCCAGCGATTTTGCAAGATAATCACTGTCCGGCCCGCCACTGTCCCAGAGGAGTCTGAATTCTGAAATATTTCCACTGACATCCTGAATGGTGAATTGATTATTCCCGGCATTATAGGTGACATCATAGTCTGCCGGCGGAACATTTGCTGTTGCAGCATCCAGAGCCAGTTCAACAGCTGCTGCAAAACTTGTGGCATCCCGGTAGGTCCCGGCCGCAACCGTTGCGGTCAGTGCTGTTCCGGCAGTGCCCAGAGCATCAATCTCCTGAAAACTGAACGTATTGTTTGAATTATCAAGAACAATTGTCCTGTCCAGCGCAATATCGCTGGCAGGGTATATTGTCAGGTCATCCACCGGATAAAACCCCAGGGTATCTGCCGCATTACTGGCGCTCCACTGGATATGAAATTCATCAAGGTCTGATCCGGCCTCTTTTATTTTAAACCGGCTGGTTACAGGATCATAGGACACATTATAATCAATACTGTTGGGTCCTGCAGCACTGGCCGCCTCCATTCTGGTTTCAATGCTGCTGGCAAGCGTGTTCATATCAACATAGGTAATATCTGCACCGGTTGTATTCAGATCAATGGTGAATGTTGATGCCCCGCCAGTGGAATTGACTTCATCAAAAACAATCTGATCATTTGTGCCGTCTGCTATGACCAGTTCAGTGATATACTGTGCCTGATAATCAGACACGGGAGGTGCCTGAATCGTATTGGTTCCATTATATCCGATCTCATGGCCGATACTGCGGTCTCCTTTTGCAGACACGATCTCAAACTCGATATAATCCCCTTTGTTATTTACCGGCGCATCAAGCCGGATACGGATATCCGCTGTTCCTGATTCATTCAGATCAATGTCAATGCTGTCTTTTGTTCCTGAAATCGTGGAAGGCACAATCACATAGCCGGGATTATTCACAATCTTCCAGGTATCATCTCCCTGCCAGACAAGCCTGAAAGGATTGGTTCCGGCAGGCTCAGGCGTACTGATGGTCAATGCGCCTGCATCCACGGAAATCTGAATATCATCCGGGTCTATTGAGCTGCTTGCCGCTATATTGTTGATATAGGCCTGCCCGCCGGTATCCCACATGAATTCGGTCTTAAGATACCCGTTAAAGCTGCCATCTTCCCGTATGGCATAAGTATTGTCATCACTGTTGTAATCCACCAGATATCCTGCGCCATATCCGTTTTGTGAAGATGCCTCGTTCAATGCATTTCTAACGGCTGTTTCCAGCTTTTGGGAAGTATACAGGCCATCCGGAACAGTGGCTGTCAGAACGATCTGTGATCCGGACCCATGCCCATTGTCTTCTTTAAACACAATGGTATTATTGGTGGCATTAATTTCAATTTCCCTGTCCCAGAACGTTTCCTTGCCATCTCTTCCCACCTGTACACCGGAATTTTTGTCTGTTCGGATTTCAAAGGGAATATTGTTCCCCTTATACACCACCTGCCCTGTCCCGCTTTGATCATATTCAAAAGGGATAACATTCGTATCTGTCCCGCCGAATATATAGTTCCCGTTCACCTGGGTATTGCCCAGCGATACAATCTGTTCAAGAATACTGTTGATTCTTTCCACTGCATCCTTGCGCTCATCAGCCGTGGCAGATGAATTTGCAAGACGGCTGACTTCTGTCTTGGCATCCAGAATCAGAGTGTTCACGCTGTCAAGGGAGCTTTCAGCGCCTTCAAGCCATGATTTTCCCATGATCACATTGCGTTCGATCTGGTCAAGCGTACCAATAGAATTCCGGATGGTAAGCACCTGGCTCAGTCCAAGCGGATCATCTGATATTTCATTGATCTGTTTCTGGGTGCTGACCACCTCGTTTGCTTTCTGCAGACTGCTGGTAAGGCTCCCCAGCCGGTAGGTGGAATTTACATAATTGGAAATATTTGGCACCCTCATTGCGGTTCTCCTTCTATCGGACAGAAATCAACGTATTCAACATTTCATCTGCTATGGTCAACAACTTGGAGGCAGCTGAAAATGCATGCTGATATTTGATTAATTTAATCATTTCTTCATCAAGAGAAACAGCTGAAACTGAATCTCTCTGCGCAGTAATACTGTTTACCATGATATCGGCAAATTCCTTGGAATTCTTAATACTTCTTGATTTTACACCCATGGAGCTGATCATCTGATTATAATAATTATCCAGCGTTGCGGTTGTTGTGCTTGACCGGGCATCTGATCCTCTTTGGAATGTCCAGAGTTTGAGCGTTTTTTCCTGAAACTGGACATCAGACATTGCCAGCGCATTGGTATTATCCCCCTGGCTGATCAATCCGGTTTCACTGTCAATGGTTGCAGCACTGATGAATTTAGTGTCACTGAGCTTTTCATTGACCTCCATGGTCATGGAATCATAGCCTTTAAAAAAATTATTTATTCCGGCAGCCGCCACCAGGCCCGAATCAGAAGATGCATTATCTGAAAATGAAAAACCGATATCCCGGGAACTGTGTTTAATGAAATCAACCTCTATAAACCCGTACCCTGAAACCCGCTCCTTAAAGTTGATTTCGATGTCTGCCACGCCATCTCCTGAAAAATCAACACCAAAACCGTCATCATCTCCACCATCGGGAATGATTTGAAGACTGCCGCCTGTGGGGTCGTTCAAAACCCCCCAGCGGCCTGATGCAGACCGTTCAAAATGCAGGTCAGATGCTGCAAAATCAATCGCACTGTAATTGGTGACAGTGACTGAACCATTGACCTGGTTAAAACCGTTTTCACCTGAATAATGAATATTTTCCACAGAATAATAGCTGTCAGACGCAGCAAACTGCAATCGATTGTCCAGGGTGGTGGACGCTTTCATACCGCCGGCCATGCGATTAAACTGATCTGCAAAAGAATCAAGGGTCCAGTGCCAGTCAGAAAGCGTTTCTCCTGTCGGCTGTCCGGCACTGTTCGTTGAAAGGGGGGCTCCTGTATCACCGGTGGTAATCGTAAACACATCTTTATCAAATACGGTTCCATCATAAAATCTGAGCAGCATTCCGTCCACTGTGATTTCAACAGGGGCACCGGGCGTGTATGGCGGATCATGACCCTCAATGGTGAACGTACCGGTCTCAACACTGTTGGACCATTCAATGATAATCGGGTCATCGCCTTGGGCCGGGACATGCCCGACTTTACCGCCTGAAATAACCTTGAACTGATAAATATCATTAATGCTGTTTGCCTGACCCGTTATTCTGAAATTCAAAGTATCCGGCCGGCCCAGGGTATCGGTGTTCACAGACAGGGTATTGCCTGCAACCAGACTTCCTTTTGAAATATCAAATGTCATGGCTGTAAGCCCGCTTTCAATTATGCTGACCTGGCCTGCATCTTCCACGTGAATTAAACCCGATGCACCTGTTCCCACACCGTCTTTATCCAGCCGCTCCCACATGATAATACCGTCATCATCATAAACAGTAGATGTTGAAAAATTTCGATATAATCTTGCAGGATCTGCATCCAGCAGATCATTTTCCGGCTGGTTCGACCCTTTGCCTGTACCGGTTCTGATTTTCAATTGCGCATTATTATCCAGGGAATCCGCAAAATTGGTAATTTCAATGGGATCTTCCAGCTCACTGTCTTTTATGATGGAAACAGAACTGGCAGTTCTGACAACTGTATAGTTCTGATCAATTCCGGCAAAGGCCAGACCGGCATTGATTTGAGCTTCAAGATACTGGGCAAACTGGATATCAGAGGTTCCTCCGGCTGCTGTGGTGACAAAGCTTATTGCCGCGCCATCCAGTTCAAATGATATAATTTCACCGCCGGCAGTTGAAAAATTGGTAAACCCGCCCTCGCCCCCCAGTGTGATAATGGAACTGCCCACAGTGGCCCGGTTTCCGCTGAAAAGACCGCCGGAAGCTGCGCCAAAAACATCGGAACGGATTGAAATGGCAGGGTCGATAACCGCTGTTACGGTCCCTGTAATTACCCCGGATTTAAAACCGCCGACAAAAGAGCCTTCTTGAATCGTAATTGCTGTTCCGTTTCCGGAAAAAACAAAACTGTCTGTTGCAACCGTATCTGTATTTGCGACCACTGCATCGGCGCCGTCAAATGTCAGTGTATTATCACCCGGTATGGTCGTACCTGCCAGACTTGTTATCAGAACACCCGGGTTCCCGGCAATAGCGCTGACATTATCAAGGGTAATATCTGATCCGTCCGTGGATCGAATAACAACCGAATTGCTGGATAATTTATTTTCAACAGAAAAAGGCTGACCTGTAAGCGCAGCTGCAATGGCTGCAGAAAAAACTGCGGCCATTGCAACACTGTCTGCAGTATCCACCCCTGTCAGATCCACTGAAACCTGCTGACCATTCACATCAAAGGTCAAGATATCTCCGGGAGTAAAGCCGGAAAACGCAGACAGACTGACACCTGCATTGTCCTGTATTTCAAAATCCTGAACCCCCAATGTCCGCCCTGAGCTGCTTGAAATATTAAGACCGCTTGCAAAAAGGTCATTATCTTCGTTGATACTGTTTATGGTTTCCACAGTGGACAAAAGCGACTCTTCAAACTGTTCCTGCAGCGTACCGGCATCAGAGTCCCTGAGAAAACTCACCTGCTGAATCAGCCCGTCCACATAAAGAGAATACTGAATTTCATCCCCATCCTGGGCATTCACAATTCCGGCAATATCAAACGCAATGCCGGTCTCGGATGCAAAGGCCTCAATCCCTGCCACATCATTCAGGGCCTGGGCAATGGAAGCGGCCGATCGTCTGGCATCTCCACCCACATCTTTTATCTGAATTCTGGCTGTCCCTTCAGGGCCATCATATATAGTGAATGTCTGTTCAGCAATTGCATTGTCAAGAGCGCTTGACACACCGGATGTTGCAAAATTCCCCCATACTCTGGCCAGGCCATCGCCGTCAGATTCTGTCACCATCCGGTCCCCTAAGGTTGCGCCATCCAGAACCGTAAGTTTATAGATGGACTGCACGCCACCGGGTGCGGTGCCCTGCCAGTTGGTGATACTGGCCTGTGACAGCCCCATGTCAATCTCAATTTTATTATACTGTGCCTGGGCATGGGTGGTGTCTTCTGTCCACATGGTAAAATCCTGTGAAAAATCAATTTTATCACCAAATTCAAGGCTGGTCAGCCATCCGCTCTCGTCAGCGGCATAATCTCCTGTTACCGCATCTTTAAAGTATTCCAGACCTGCTCCCTGGGAATGCTGATAATTAATCGCCCAGATCATTTCACGGGACAATTCATCAATTTCTGACCGGTATTTGGGGATCACTTCATCCCGCATGGCAAGAAGTCCCCCGATCACACCGCCTGAAATTTTATCTGAAATCGCTATGTCCCCGCTTGCAGAACTCTTCCAGACAACTTCCTTGCCCTTGAAATAGATATCATTGGTTTCCACCCCGCTGACAATATTATAACTGTTGGCAACATTCACAATCAGACTGCCGTCCGGTTGTTCAAATGTGTCTATATCTATCAGCTTTCCCAGCTCATCAACCAGACGGTTTCTTTGATCTCTCAGGTCATTGGCGCTTCTGCTGATTTCAGAGGAAACAACCTCACGGTTCAATCTTGCAATTTTTGCCGACAGTTCATTCACCTGCATGACTGCAGAATTAATATCTGCATTAATATCCTGTGACAGATCATCCATATCAATCACGGCCGCCTCAAAGCGGGATGCCAGCTGCTTGCCATTTTCAAAAACCGATACGCGCTCTGAAGATCCTTTCGGGTTATCAGAAAGATCCTGCCAGGAATTCCAGAATTCTGTAAGCAGGGTGGAAATACTGGTCTGGGAATTTTCATCAAAAAATCCCTCAAGAATTCTCATATAGGATTCCTGCTCTTCAAACGATGCCTGTGTGGATAATTCACTGGTCAATCGTTGTTCAAGCAGATTATCAACACTTTGCCGGATCTGGTTTGTATTTACTCCGGTGCCGAAAAGAAAACCGGCATACAGCGCAGGCTTCATGCTCACCTGGTCTGCATGCTGAACGCTGTAATTGGGGTTGTTTACATTGGCAATATTCTGGCCGGTGATATTCAACCCGTACTGTTGTGCGGCAATTGCCGTCTTTGCGATACTGAGCGTTGAAGATATACCTGACATAAATTACACCTTTGCAGAAATCAGATGATTTTTACCACCCTGTTTTAAAAAATTACCAAAGCTGCTGTAATTTCCCTTATCCGGCCTGTCAATCAGTGTTGAAAATATTCCATCGATCACAGCAAGATGATCATTAATAAATTTGGAATTATCTGATGCAAGGCCTTTGACATCACTTTTTATCGTGTCAATTGACAGAATGAGCTTTCTTAGCTCCTCTTTTTTTTCACAAGGGATATTCATGATTCTGACAATATAGGAAAACGTCAATACCGCAGCATCCTTTTCCAGTCCAGGATAGGTCTGGTTAAACAGACAGACCGCTTCCTGCCTGATCACCTCGATACTCATGGCAAGCGACTTCTTTTGAGATATGGTCTCCCACAAGGCGTCAACATTCATATCGATAATATGGATTTTTTCTTTTAAAAGAACCTCATATATCTTTTCGTACAGAAACAAGGTCTTTTGAATAAACCGCTCTATTTTGTAGGCAAATTTTTCCATGTCATATCTCCTCATAAATCCCTGTGGTTTGCCTGTTTTCTGAACATCAAACCGGATATTCAGATTCAAAAAGGAATTCTTTTCCCCTTTATGATAAAAATCACTCTTTATTCACTAAGAGAGCAACATCTATGCCATGGAAAAAATATAGACTGGAGTAAGCGGGCAGAATACTGCTGAGGAAAACTTAGATAGAGTCTTTCAACTCCTGATACAAAAATTCTTTTATGCCGGTGGAAAAATGACTTCTGGATAATTCATCTGCAAGATACTCATCGTGCATGGACTGGTATATATTCATCCCATGGGATTCATCAAACAGGGCATTTCCGGGCAAAGATTCCCGCATGGATTTGATGAGCGTGTGCACCAGAATAGATTCAAAGCCCTCGCAGGCTTTTTTTAATTCTTTTTCTTTGGCGGTTTTTTCTTTAATATTTTCCGTCTTTTTTTCTATTTTTGTCCGATGCATATCCATCAGATGAACATTCTTTAAATCAATATCCATACCCACTCCTTTTCCCTGTGAAATGACCTTTCAGGTTAAATAATCACCAGTTCCGCCTGAAGGGCGCCTGCCGCCTTGATGCTCTGAAGAATGCTGATCAGATCCTGGGGTTTGACGCCAAGGGCATTGAGTCCTCTGACCAGTTCCCCTATGGTTGAGGTTCCAGGCAGATTCATCACATTTTCTCTGGTTTCCTGGCCATCCACTCCATTAATGGTCACCGAAAGGCTGCCATGGGCAATGGCCACACTTGAGATGGTGACATCACTTCCAAAAACAACGGTTCCGGTTTTTTCATTGACAACAACTCTGGCAATGGTATCCGGAATAACCGAAAGTGTTTCAATGTCCGCAATAAACTCAGCCACATCCTTTTGCCACATGCTTTCCGGAACTGTCAGACTCAAGGCACTGGAATCAATTGTTTTGGCCACGCCCGCACCAATGGAGGCATTAATGGTTTCTGTCATCCTTTTTGCCGTGGTAAAATCCGGAGTAAACAAAGACAGAATCAGCGTTTTCTTCCCGTCCAGCTGAAAGGGAATTTCCCGTTCAACCGATGCACCGTTCACAATCCGTGCAACCTGCAGATGACTGTTCCGGTCTCCTGCGTCACTGGGCATGGCAATGGTGACCGGCCCGCTGGCAAGCGCATAGATCTGCCCGTCAATCCCTTTTAAGGTTGTGATCAGCAGTGTTCCTCCCTTAAGGCTTTTTGCATCCCCCAGAGATGCCACCGATACATCTATCTTGTCCCCGATTCTTGCAAATGGCGGAATGCTGGCAGTCACCATGACTGCGGCCACATTTTTCACCTTGAGCTGATTTTTATTGATGAAAATATTCATCTTTTCCATCATGTTTGCCAGAGCCTGCCGGGTAAAGATAACACCGTCCTTGTCACCGGTTCCGTTCAGCCCCACGATCAGCCCGTAGCCTGTCAACTGGTTGGAGCGAATTCCCTTTATGGAAGCAAGATCCTTGATCCTGGCACCCCAGGAATCAGAAACGCCTGCCAGATGAACAGACATTACCGTCAGCACAAAAACCAGACAAACCGCTTTATGTGTGAATCTTTGCTTATGTTCAGCCATGAATTTTCCTTTCCTCAAAACGGCCATAAATTATCAATAATCCGTGTTCCCCATCCAGGAGCCTGCTTGTCGGCAAGGGCACCTTTCCCATAATATTCAATTCTTGAATCCGCAAGGAAGGTGGACTGAACCCGGTTAGCGGACGAAATATCCTGGGGCCGGATAATCCCTGACACCGTAATATACTGCACTTCATTATTCACTTTCATGGCCCGCCTGCCGAACAGGCTCAGGTTCCCGTTGGGCAGCACCTCAGTAACCCGGGCTGCAATGGAGGCTGTCACCTGACCTGAACGATCAGAGGTGGCCTCCCCTGCAAATGAATTGGAAAAATCCGTTCCGATCAGTTTGGTGTCTCCTGCAAAAGCCCCGAGAGATGTTTTGTTTCCAAAAATATTAATTTCAGGCACACCGATATCCATACCGGTTTTGCGTTTGGCTTCTGTATTCACATCCATACTGGACGATGAGTTTTCAATGATATCCACAATCACGGTATCCCCTACCCGGGTGGCTTTTGAATCCTCATACATGGCTCCGGCTCTGTCCACCCATAATGATCCTTCTGACGGGCGGGCAGGTGAAAACTCCGGCTGAAGCACGGGCTCAACCGTCCCTCCGTCAGGAATCACCAGCATGGACTGATCATTTGATGAAGAATACAGGCACCCTGACAGTCCTGCACAAACGATCCCGACCAGAATCATGTTTAGAATATGTGTCAATTTCATTTTAAAACCTCACCTCCACTTTTGTTTTACCCCTGACAATCCCCTGGACAAGCCTGCCTGAATTCAGATTCTCAACCCGGATCAATTCATTTTCAAACCCGTCTTCCTTTGATACACCGGAAGTCACAATCAGCAGATTTTCATTTTTTGATACAAGAGTTACAATATCGCCTTTCTGGATTAACGGCTGCTGTTCTATCAGGTCTGACCGCAGATATTCATCTTTTTTCACGCCCGTTTTCAAAATCTTGTTCTCAATCCTGTCAAACTGCTTGATATAGTCCCCGCTTAAATTAAAAATATTGAGTTTTTTTAAATAGACATCTTCCCGGGAAAGCTGTTTTCCTTTTGGAAAAGACCGATTTACACACAGTACTTTTTCAAAAACATCCACCTGGCCTGTCACACTGACCCTGTCCTGTTTTTTCCGGTTGATGTTCACATCAAGAAAAACCGCCAGCCTGCCGTTCTGACTGACAATATCATTTGATGACAGAACAAAATCAACATCCCCCTGGGGATACAGTTCAAGCCCCCGGACACTTAACGATGCCAGGTTAAACTCCCTGCCTTTATATGCCGTGGATAAATGCTGTTCCAAAAATGTTCGGATGTCCTGTTTTGTAATCTCCTGGCTCATGCGTTTTACATAAACATGTTCCGGGATGACAATTTTGATATTTTCAGGCAGATACTGCTGGGTGTGAATGGCAGACAGGATTTTTTTGTTATCCAGCAGTTTAATTTTATCCGGTTTTGGAGAGGTGTCCACATCAATCTTTGACAGGGCCTCCTTTAAAAAATCACTGGCATGGATATCAGCGATATCGCCTAAATAAATATCATCCTGGTTTACCTGACTGGTTTCTTTGACCGTGATCTTAATTTGAGCAGCGGAAGAAGGCCCTTCCTGGGCATAAAGAGCCCAAAATCCAGACCCAAGAAAAACAGAAAAGCCGACTGCCAGCAAAGTCAAGACAGATCTGTTTAATATGTTTGAATGATCAAAAATCATTTATCGTTTCAGCCCGTTGGCAGTGCCCAGCATGCTATCTGCCGTCTGTATGGATTTTGAGTTGGCTTCATATGCTCTCTGGCCTGCAATCATGGAGACAATTTCTTCAACCACACTGACATTGGAGCCTTCCAGGTAATTATTCACCACTGTTCCGAATCCCTCATCACCCGGTGTGCCTTCCACCGGGTCTCCTGAACCTTCCGTTACCCTGAAAAGATTATTTCCCACAGCAAAAAGACCTGCCGGATTAATAAAGGTGGTGATTAAAATATTTTCCGTGGCAAGAATTGCCTCATTGGCACCATGGGCTGTCAGTGTTCCGTTGTCCTGAAGCGTAACTGTTACGGTTTCCGCAGGCAGGGTTATTTCAGGCTGCAGACGGTCACCGGAGGGTGTGGTCAAAAATCCTTCGCTGTCCATCGTAAAGTTCCCTGCCCGGGTATACAGTTCCTCATCCCCATGCAGCACTCTGAAAAATCCATTTCCCTGAATGGCCATATCCAGCTGGTTATCTGTCTGGATATAATCCCCCTGGGTGAACAGTTTCTGAACACTGGTGGGTTTTACGCCCATCCCCACCTGAATTCCGGTTGGCACCTGGCCGCCTCCCGGTGTGGTCTGCCCTGCAACCTGCATGGTTGCATACATAAGATCCTCAAAATTTGCCCGTGATTTTTTAAAGCCGGTGGTACTGGCGTTTGCCAGGTTATTGGCAACCACATCTGTCTGCATCTGCTGGGCGTTCATGCCGGTTGCTGCTGACCAAAGTGCTCGTATCATACGGTTTCTCCTAAAATATCATCTTAAATATCATCTAAGTGTTCCCACATCATTAATGGCTTTAGCGTCGATCTCATCAAAGGTCATCATGGATTTTGTAAATGTCTCAAACATCCGGTTATAATCAATCATCCGGGCCATTTCTTCCACCACCCGGGTATTTGATTTTTCAAGGGCCCGGTACTCAATACTTGCCTGCTCTGCCTGAACTTCATCAGTTGTTTCCCCGGAATAGGATAATAAATTATTTCCATCTCTTTTAAGTTTCCTTAAATCCGGAAACGTGACGATATCCAGGATATCAACGATTTCACCTGCCAGAACAATTTCACCTGCCTGATTAACAAACAAATCCTGTTCAATTGTCTCAGGATCAAGCACGATGGCTCCGCCCTGACCCAAAACCGGATTGCCGTTCTGATCGACCAGATTGCCATTCATATCCAGAGAAAAATTTCCGTTCCGGGTGTATTTAATACCCTCGGCTGTATCGACTTTAAAAAATCCCTCTCCGTTTATTGCAATATCAAGCGGATTTCCTGTGGTCTGAATGGTTCCCTGGGAAAAATCCTTATTCAACTGCGCCTTGAATTTTGCATCAAAACTGACAGAATCTTTTTTAAACCCGTTGGTATCCACATTGGCCAGATTATTTGCCACTGCCTCCAGTTTTCTTTCCTGCCGCAATCCACCCTGAACCGGCCGGGTCATCTCAAGAATCATTTTTAATCCTTCTTTTGCGTAAAAAAAAATTTATGTCTGAAACATAGCTTGCAATATGAATGCCATAAATTTTTCCCCGTGTTTTAAACAGATACGTCCATGCTGCACCCGACCCAAAACCATATCCCGGAAAGTCAAAATCACACATAACCTTTTAAATTTAAAAGATTTTTAATAAATATAGCCTTTACCATCTCTTTCTTCTCATAAACAAGGCCTCTATAGCCTGTGCCAAAAAACCAACACATTAAAGCCCGGGGTTTTGACAGCACACAGAAAAATTTTCCCACCTTGTTTTCACAGTCTGCAAAAAAGAATTTTTCATCATGCCTTTGCAGATTAAGCTTGCATAAACTTGAGTTAAAAGATAAACACAACCTTTGCCCCCCTTTAATAAAAACACCATGAAAAGGGAGGAAAAGACTTTCGAACATTCTCTAATTTTAAGGATAACAAAGATGAGTTCTGATAATAAAATCCAACCACCCGTAATAGACTTTGAAGTTACCGCAGGATTGACGGACTATTTTTGCCCGTTCTGCAACCAGAAGCTGTTCAGAGGAAAAGTATCCCAGTTTAACATGGTATGCTCAAACTGCAACAAACTGGTAAGAAGCAAAGACATCCCTGAAAAAACACCGGACCAGGAAGACATCTAAAACCGCCTATTTCCCAAACCGCTTTGAATTCATTGAATATACAAATGCAAGCAGTTCAGCAACCGCCGCATAAATTTCTGAAGGAATCTGCTCATTAATTTCAAGCGAGGACAACACCTCTATCAGGTCAGGATCATCTTTTATGGGAATCTGATGTTTTTGAGCAAGCTCAATGATTTTGTCCGCAATTTTTCCTGTGCCTTTTGCTGTGACAACCGGCGCATCACTCTTGTCCTTGTCATATTTTAAGGCAACTGCTTTTTTTTTATATTTTTTGTCCATTTTGTATTCAGATTCCAGGTCACATCAAATGATGATATTCAAAACCTGATTCCCCCGGGATTTCATGAGCGGCTCCAGAAGACAGGTCTCCTGAATCTCTTCTTTTTGTGCTGTTTTACATTCCAGCCTGTGAACCGTATATTCCAGCCCGGAAAGTCTTTTTTTCAAATCCCCGATCATTGATTTCACATAATCACAGGTCTGATCATCCTGAAACAGAAATTGTCCGGTAATATCTTTTTTCAATATTGAAAAATCAGCCCGCATCGGTCCCAGCCGGGTCATATCAAGCAGGAACGAAATCCGGATCAGATTCTCGGCACCGTCACCCTCTTTAGCGTTCTTCTGGCCCGTATCAATCAGCAGTTGTCCGAATTGAAAACTATTATCACTGAATACGGGAAACGGCAGCAGAAAACGACCGGAATCAGAATTGGTATGATTGAGCATCTGAAAACTTTCCAGGGTATCCACAAACCCCGAAATTGCTCTATATGCTTCAGATCCTGTACCCTGTGCCCCCCCCAACATATGCTTAAGAACGCTGCCTTTTAAATCCTGGCTTAAAAGGTTTTCCAGCGCTGTTTTTATTTCCGGCATCGTCGGGTTGTCGACAAAAATTCTGGCCAGTTTGTTCTCCAGAGCCATGCCACCTTTTTGCATCAACCTGGGCAAAAATCGGGGGTCTGCCTTTTCCGATTTTAAGGCCAGCTCATGCAGCAGCATTTCAGCATTTTTATTTTCACCCCCGAGAATATCAGCGGCTGACCCTGTTTTTGAAAAAAAACCAATCAAAGCAGATAAGCGGTTGGTCGAAATTTTCTGGACAGGACCGATAAGCTTTAAAATCACCTCATCTTTTTCCTGCAGAACCTTGAGTTCAACTTCCTGCCCGGCTGTCAGCAACATTGAGGTTTTGGCCTCAACCTGCTGTCCGTTGATCATCAACTGGGCCTTTCCCTTGGAAGATCCGCTCAGCACAGTGGCTGAAAGCGTCTGCCCCTTTATAAAATTTGCGATTTTTTTATTGGATTCACCTGGCCGGATCACCATCTCAGACGTTGAGATGTTTATACCGCTGATCATCGGTTATCCTTTTCCATGGCAAGAAATTTGTTCTTCAGATCGATCACCAGCTGGACTTCACCTTTGGGAATCGCAAGCTGTCTTGCGATGGTATCAATATCGGTCTTGTTCAGATACATTTGAATGATCTGGTTCTGCTGATCAAGAACCGGATTTGAGGGCGGGAGCAGATTATTTTTTACGGGAAAGACAAATGATTCCATGGCTTCCTTATGTTCTGCCTGTATTTTTTTCTGAAGCGCATCTGCACGGGATAAAAGCAGATTAATACTGATGACTCTGGAATCCAGCGCATCATTCAATTCTTTTAACAACCGTTTTTTTTCTTTTACCTGTTTATCAAAACTGATGGCAGCTTTTTGAGATTCTTCAACAAGCGGTTCCAGCATACTGATAATTTTTCTGGCCGAATCAGAAACATATTCTGATTTTTCTTCACTTTCAGAGACAATCTGATGTTCAGGTTCTCTGGTATTTATCCGGTTCATTTTTCTGACGATAAAAAAAGAGAAAATCACCAGAAAAAAATTGAGAAAAAAAAGAATGGCAATCCAAAATTCAATTGAAAGTGATTCTATCATGCGGTTGTGTCCAGCAGACGGCCCGTTGAATCAGGGTCCAGTTCCTTTTCTTCACGCTCTTTTCTTTTTCTTTTCTGATCCAACAGATATTTTTTCTTCAGGGCGTCTTTTTCTTTTTTTGATTTCAGTTTTTCAGATTCATCAAACTGCTGAACCGTTGTATTTTTAACAAGTTCTGCAGCTTGCTGCTGGGCCGCTGCCTGTTCCGGAGAAGGTTTCGGCGAATGGGCCTGTTGACTGAATTCCTGAGCAACCCCGGACTGTTGAATCACAATATTATGTCCAGGCACTGTTGTCATCGCTCCCCCTTTTAGCTTGCCTTAAACGATTTAAAACTGACCTTTTTTATATATTGTTCCGGCAACACCTTTTTTAAGGCTTTTTCAACAATCAATAAAATATCATCCTCGGTTGTCTCCTCCATTTTTTCAAAAGCCAGGCCTTGACTGATGGCCTCGTAAATCACATCCCGATAATATGATAAATTATTATTGATTTCATGATAAGCTCTCTGGTCAGAATAATCAATAGAGATATCTGCTGTAATATAAGCCAGTTCCCTTGTCATATCTGATGCGAGGACAACAAAATCCTGCAGGAGCATATTGCCGGACTGTCTATATTCAATCGGCTCCGGGACATTGACATCCACTGTTTCAATTGCAACCTCCCGTTCAACCGCAGTTGCAGGCGGTTCTTCAACAACCACAGGCGCAGGTGCCACGGGGGCATAAGAAACAGGCCGGGGGTCATCCGGTTTATCTGAAGAAAATATAAAATAAGCCACTGGAACCGTAATTCCCAGCACAAGCAGTGCGCAGGCACATGCTATCACAAGTTTTGATTTATACCATTGGGATGCAGAACCTGATGCTGACCTTGCCTTTTTTTTCTGTTTTTCCGGCTTGAACGCCACATCGCCGCCTTCTTCCAGAACCACCTGATCATCACCACCATCTATATCGAGCTCAAGATCTTCGGTTTCCATGATATCTTCATCCAGAAGATCATCATCCAGGCCGCTGTCCATACTGTCGTCCATCAGGTCACCGAGAACATCTTCGTCCTCCTGATCCGCCGCCATCAGCAGGGTATCGATATCATCCTGGGATATCAGAATATCATCGTCACTCTGACCTTCTTCATCATCAAGTAAAAGTGCATCAATATCATCCTGGGACACATCTTCATTATCGCTTGAACCCAGTTCACCGGAATCTGTATCCGGGATTAAAAAATCATCTTCATCTGCTGTCTGATCAGAGGATACCTCTGGCGTATCTTTCAGGGCAGCAGTTTCTTCTGCAGCAGCTTCGGGTTCTGAAATTTCATCCAGAATCACCGGTTCGGGTTCCAGCTCCGGTTCAGGTTCAGGCTCAGGTTCATTTTTAAAATTTTTAATCAGGTCATCAAGGGTTTGTTGTGTGATCAAGGCTTCCTGGATTTCAACGGACTGGGATTCGTCAATGAAATCATCGTCAACCTGAGTATCGCTGACTGGTTCCGCAGCAGATTCTTCTATCACAGCGGCCACAGAGTCTAATTCTGAATCCGGTTCCGGCCCGGATTCCGGATCAGAAGCCTCACTTTCCGCAGTGTCACCTGAACCACTCATCAAACTGTTAATATCATCCTGAGATATCATCTCAAAATCATCTTCATTGATATCTTCTGTTGCATCATCCGGCACATCGACCGATAAAGCATCAAGGTCTTGTGCAATCACCGCACTGTCATCATCCTCCAAAGCACCGGAATTCATCAGCTGATCAATATCATTCTGGGAAATCAGCTCCATGTCTTCATCTTCATCATCCTCTCCGGACGGTTCAGGCGCTGTAACATTGGAACTCAGCAGGCTGTCAATATCATCCTGGGACAGCTCTCCCAGTTCATTTTCACCTGGAGGGAAATTTTCATCCAGATCATCAACAGATGATGATTCCATAAGCTTATCAATATCGTCCTGGGATATTAAACTGTCTTCTTCTATAGTTGGATCAGACATTTGATGACCTCTTCTTAATTAAAATAATCACCGAGCCTTGCTTTCAGTTTTATCAAAATGGAGGTATGAATCTGACAAATGCGTGACTCTGTCAATGAAAGGACTTCGCCAATTTCTTTTAATGTCAGTTCATCAAAATAATACAACGATACCACCATCTGTTCTTTTTTTGATAATGTTTTAATCGTTTCAGAAAGGATAAACTTAAGCTCTTCTCTGTCAAAACTTCCGGCAGGATTCTCATGCCCTTTCACACCATCCTGAAAGCTGGTTCTGGAATGTGTGTCATTTTTTTTTGTTTTAATGAATTCATCCAGTCTCAGCACTGTTGCCCCATGGATATTGGTCAGCATGTCATGATAGGCTTCCAGACTGATTCCCATTTCCGCACTGATTTCATGATCGATTGCCTGCGATCCCTTCCGGTCTTCAATGACTTTAACGGCCTTTGTTATTTCCTGTATTTTTTTGCGCATGGCCCTTGAATACGGGTCCATGCTTCTTAATTCATCCAGTATGGCCCCTTTGATCCGGTACTGGGCATATGTTTTCAGACTGACGTGTTTGGAAGGGTCAAATTTATCCACCGCGTCAATCAAACCCAAGGAACCTGCAGAAACCAGCTCATCAAAAAATACAGTAGAAGGAACACGCATGGCAAATCTTGAGGCGATATGCTTTACAAGATATGAATATTCAACAATCGTGGCTTCACGCCATGCATTCACGTCTGTTTTCTTTCCCCCGTTTTTATTTTTCATCGAATCTTACAGCATTCCTTTTAGCTGACTGCCTGAAATACTTTATTCATAAAAAATGTCAAATTACCATTTGTATTTTCCCTCAATGGATGATTCACCAGATCCTGTGCAATTTTATGTATCGCTTTTGATGACACACTGTCCGGAGAGGTGTCCATCACCAGACTTCTTTTTTGAACCGCCAGCTGCAGCTGTCTGTCCATGGGGATATACCCGCCATATTCCAGAACAACATTTTTCAGGAACTTATCCAGTGCGGCACTGAGCGAGGCATATACTTTTTTAGCTTCTTTTTCCGATTCAACCATATTGACAATGAGCTTAAAATATTTTGTTCCATACTCCTGGGACATCACCTTCATCATGGCATATGCATCTGTAATGGAGGTGGGTTCTCTTGTGGCAATCACCACCACTTCATCACAGGCGGAATTAAAATACAGCACATTGGCGGAAATCCCGGCGCCGGTATCCACCAAAATGATATCTGCCATATCGATCAGGGTTTCAAATTCACTTAAAAGCGTCAGTTTTTCTCCGTCACTGAGGTGGGCCAGATCTGAAAACCCCGAACCGCCCGGAAGAATTTTAACCCCGTGAACAGAGGTCACCATCACCTGCTTCAGTGTTTTTTCCGATTGAATGACGTGCCGGATATTATACTGGGGCCGGAGATTAAAAATAATATCAATATTTGCAAGACCGACATCTGCATCAATCACAGCCACCCGTTTTCCTGTCCGGGTCAGTGCCACGGCCATGTTGCCAACCAGATTGGTTTTCCCCACCCCGCCTTTTCCGCTGGTCACAGCGATGACTCTTGGCAGGTTTTTTTTGTGTGATGTCATCTGACTTTCTCCCCTTGCCGCTTTGTGGTCTTTAACAATATTTCGCAGTCCTTTTGCCTGATCCAACGTCATCCTTCTCCTTTGATCCCTTCCCAAGAATAATTTTCAATAAACCGGGGTTATCCGGAACGATCAGATCCTCAGGGACCCTTTGCCCGTTTGCAACAAGAGAAACAGGCAATTTCATATCACACAGATGGTCTAAAATTTTACCACACCTTTTTATCTCGTCTATCTTCGTAAACACAACCGTTTCGGGGTTGAATATTGAAAATGCCGACGCTGCGTCCTTTATAATAATAGATTCACTGGTAACACTCAAGACCAAATGAGTGGAAATTGCGAAATCACTGTGAATTAACTTCAAAATTTCATCAAGCTTGAGCTTGTCAAAATGACTGTGACCCGCAGTATCAATCAGCACCATATCCATGGAACGCATCCGGTCAAGCGCACAGGACAGATCCTGTCTGCAAAAAGCCGGCACGCAGGCCACCCCCATGATGGATGCATAGGCCTTAAGCTGTTCAAAAGCACCCACCCGGTAGTTATCAATGGAAATCAGTCCCACTTTCATTTTTCTCTGAAATGTCAGCATGGCGGCAAGTTTTGCGATGGTGGTTGTCTTTCCCACCCCGGTGGGCCCGACAAAGGCCGCCACATGGGGAACTCCGGAATTATTATTCCGGCTGAAAAAATCCTTTGTTTCAATCCGGGTAAGACATTGACGCATGACATATTTTTTTAAGGATAAAATTTTTTCATCCGGCTGTATATTGTCATCCATCACAGCACTTGCGTTGTGAATAATATTACTGGCAAGCGGCTCACTGACACCTGCCCGCAGAAGTGATGCCAGGATTCCGACAGATTCAAAATGATTACACACCATATTCTGCATGCCGTTTCCAAACCCTGCAATGGAAATCATATCTTTAATCTGGGCAATATCATCTTTTATGGATTCCATAACATCTGCTCTGGAAGGAACTGTTTTTGAGACTGTACCGGGCAATACGGCTTCAACCTCAAACATGGTTTTTGAATAGGGATCAGAAAGCTTTTTGGGAATTTTTTTCGTGCTCAAAATCATGGCATCTGACCCAAGTTCTTCTTTGATGTTTGCAATTGCCTGTTGAATATTCTCTGCTTTAAAGACTTTCCTATTCATTTTTCAAACTCACCTTTCCGTTTGCCTGCAAATTAATATCATCCACTATTTCTGCATGGGACACCACAAAAACAGAGGGTAACGACGGCTCAATCAATTTTCTTAAATGCCTTCTCAAACCGGGGCTTGTCATGAGAACCGGCTGTGTATTCACTGCCACCTGCTGCTCAACCACCTTGGATATGGCCTCTACAATTTCCACAACCAGTTTTGGATCCAGTGCAAGATAAGCTCCATGTTCCGTGTGCTTTATATTCTTTGACAATATTTCTTCCAGGCGCTGATCAAGGGTGATGACCTGCAGCACCTTACCCTCCTGGAGATATGGCGCCAGCATGGCTTTTGCCACCCGCTGACGGACATACTCGGTCAACAGATCCGGATCTTTTCCCATGGGCGCAAAATCAGCCAGGGTCTCCACAATAGTTAACAGATCCCGGATGGAGATCCTTTCTCTGAGCAGATTCTGAAGGACTTTTTGAACAACACCCAGACTTAAGATATTGGGAATCAGTTCTTCAACTGCCTTGGGACTTCTTTTTGCCAGATTATCCACCAGATGCTGAACTTCCTGCCGTCCCAGAAGATTATGGGCATTGCTCCGGACAATTTCAGTCAGATGCGTTGCAATCACAGTGGAATTATCCACCACGGTATATCCTGCAAACTTGGCTTCTTCCTCACGATCCTGAGGAATCCATTTTGCCGGCAGATTAAATGCCGGTTCAACCGTATCAATGCCTTCTATTTCCTGGGCAATCCCGCCGGGATCCATGGCCAGATAATGATTAACCATCAATTCTGTTCCCGCAGCCTCAACCCCTTTTATCATCAGGCGATACTGGGCAGGACTTAAATTCAGATTATCCCGGATATGGATCGGTGGAATAATGATTCCCATCTCTGTTGCAAACTGACGCCGGATGGCCCTGATCCTGCCAAGCAGCGTACCATCCTGCTGTTTGTCCACCAGCGGTATCAGACCATACCCCACTTCAAGTTCTATGGTGTCCAGATTCAGCAGATGATCCACATCTTCAGGAGCGCCAATGGATTCTTCTTCAGCCTCTGCTTTTTTATCTGCCAGTTTTTCTTCTTTTTTGGTTTCCTCTTCTTTGAGAAAATACCAGGCAATGGTCCCCAGAACCAGCCCCAGAGTCATGAAGGGGATTGCGGGCAATCCCGGAATCAACCCCATGGAAAAAACGATGACAGATCCGATAAGCACCGGCGTTGAACTGGACAACAGATGTTTTGAAAATTCCTGACCCATTTTCATTTCAGAACCGGACCGGGAGACCAGCAATCCGGCTGCGGCAGAAATCAAAAGTGCAGGAATCTGTGACACCAGACCATCCCCGACGGTTAAAAGAGTATAATTTGTAAGGGCATCACTCATTTCCATACCCTGCTGGAGGACACCGATCACAAACCCGCCCACAATATTGATCAGGGTAATAACAATACCGGCGATGGCATCCCCCCGGACAAATTTTGACGCACCATCCATGGCCCCATGAAATTCAGATTCTCTGGCAATGGCTTTACGGCGGTCACCGGCTTCGATTTCATCAATCATTCCGGCATTCAAATCCGCATCAATGGCCATCTGTTTTCCGGGCATGGCATCCAGGGTAAATCTTGCTGCAACTTCTGCAATTCTGCCCGCACCTTTGGTAATAACCAGGAAATTAATTAAAACAAGAATCACAAAGATAACCAGCCCGACAACATAATTTCCGCCCACAACAAAACTGCCGAAAGATTTAATAATGGCCCCTGCCGCTGACGGTCCCTCGCTGCCATGCAGAAGGATCAGACGGGTGGATGCCACATTCAGTGATAATCTGAACAATGTCAGCACCAGCAGAAGTGACGGAAAAATGGAAAACTCAAGCGGAGCCTTTGTGTACATGGTTGTAATCAGAACAACAATCGCAAAGGAAATATTCAATGCCAGAAAAAAATCAAGGATAATCGGATGCAGGGGCAGAATCATGGCCATGAGAATGCCGATGAACGCAACCACCATCAAAATATCTGAAGATTCTTTTTTAAGCCCTGAAAGGATACTTGCGCTGGTTACTGCCATTCATACTCCATTTTTTAAATTTTGTTTTGACGAAAAGCCAAATTCTTGACACAGCCTTACAGTGTCTTTCCCTTTAATTTGTATACATACGCCAGTAATTCCGCCACTGCCTGATATAATTCAGATGGCACTTCCTGGCCGATATCAACATTACTATACAAATTTCGGGCCAAGTCTTTATCTTCTACCAGTGGAACATCATTTTCCCTGGCAATCCGGCGAATATTTTTAGCCACAGGCCCTGCACCCTTGGCTACAACAAAAGGCGCATCCATCTTTTCCTTGTCATATTTTAACGCCACAGCCAGCCGGGTCGGGTTGGTGACAACCACATCCGCATGGGGCACATCCGCCATCATCCGTTTTCTGGCAGCTTCATGCTGCAGCTGGCGGATCCTGGACTTGACCATGGGATCACCCTCTGTCTGCTTGTTTTCATCCTTGACCTCTTTTTTGGTCATTTTCTGTTCATCCAAAAATTTCCATTTCTGATAGGCATAATCAATCAAGGCAAGAACGATCATGATAAGACAGACCTTGACCACAATATTGAACGCAACTTTCAGGACAAACAGAAGGACATAACCGATACTCATATCATACAGATGGGTAATATCATTCAAACGGTTTTTGATTGCGTAGTATGCCACTGTATAGACAATAGCGATTTTTAAAATTGTTTTGGCAAACTCCATCACTGCCCGGGAGGTAAATTTCTGTTTGAACCCGTTTATGGGATCCAGACGACTGAATTTAGGTTCCAGCGCCTTCCACGAAACCACAAATCCCACCTGGGCAAGGTTCGCAACAAGACCCATGACAACAACTGCCAGCATCACAGGAGAACAGATTTTTATAATGGCAAAGGTATGATATGCCAGCAATCGGATAACATCGATATTTTCCAGAGAAGGAATCTTGTTGAAATGCAGATTATAATACAGGACCGAGGATAAATTCTCATAAAAGAACCTTCCGGCTGCATACAAAGAGGTTGCTGCCGCAAGCAATACAAAAACAGACGAGATTTCAACACTTTTTGCAACCTGGCCGTCTTCTCTTGCTTTGGAAAGTTTCCTGGACGATGGGTCCTCGGATTTTTCTCCGCCACTCTCGGGATCTTCAGCCATCTTTTTTTACCCTCCGCCTGCAAAAAAAAGCAGATACATCAATAATTGCTTAAACCCACCGACATATTCCCGGGTCATAATAAGAATGATCTGAAGTGTCAGCCCGAAAAGCACCAGGCCCGCTACAATCTTTAAAGGAAATGCCACAATCATGACATTCATCTGGGGAGAAAATTTTGCCATCAAACCGAATCCCACGCTGACAAAAACCAGTGATGCAATCACAGGCGCACCGATTTTCAAGGAAAGCCAGAACATCTGGCTTCCCAAATGTATCATTTTTACCATCATCTCATCCTGCAGCATGAAAAAACCGATGGGAACCAGCTTAAAACTGTCTACCACCGCTAAAAACATAATATGGTGACCGTTCAGCAGCAGGAAGATAATCACGCACACCCAGTATCCGATCTGATCCATGATAGAGACATTACCTCCGGTCTGCGGGTCCATTACATTGATCATGGCAAATCCCATCTGGAAACCGATCACCTGCCCTGCAAGCTGAACCGCCCCGAAAAACATTCTCAGACACAGCCCCAGCGTGAGACCAATCAAGGCCTCGGCAAGAATCAGCAGAACCGTTGCACCCATGGTTAAAGGAAATCTTGTCAGATCCACCTGCACCACTGAATACAAAAGCAGGGAAACCACCAGGGCAAGGCCCATTTTCAACCTGGCAGGAAAGACATTGGAGGAAAAAATCGGAAACATGAAAAGCACGATACTGATCCGAAGCAAAACCAGCATATAGGTTCTGAAGATAATCGGATCAATGACATTTAAAATTTCCATTTTTTTATCCTAACGGATATACATGGGAATATTTTCAATCACGTTTATGGTAAACATTGTCATCTGATCCAGCATCCAGGGAGCGGAAAAAAGCAGTCCTAAAAAAACAGCAATAATTTTGGGCACAAAGGTCAGGGTCATCTCCTGAATCTGGGTAACTGCCTGGAACACACTGATAATCAGACCGGCTATCAGACCCAGGCCCAGCATGGGCATGGAAAGATAAATCGTCAGCAGAATGGCCTGTTTCGCATATTCAACAACAAATTCAGGGGTCATTTTTACACTCCAAAACTTTTCAGCAAAGATCCTGAAATTAAATGCCATCCGTCCACCAGGACAAAAAGCATCAGTTTAAAAGGCAGAGAAATCATAACCGGAGGAAGCATCATCATGCCCATGGCCAGCAAAACAGAGGCCACCACCATATCAATGACAAGAAACGGAATATACAGCACAAATCCGATGATGAAGGCTGTTTTAAGCTCGCTGATCACATAGGCGGGAATTAATACCAGAAGGGAAAGATCATCTCTTGTTTCGGGCTTTTTCATGTCCGCCCCTTTGACAAAAAGGGCCACGTCAGCTTCCCGGGTGTTGAGCAGTAAAAATTTTCGAATGGGTTTCTGGGCCTGGTCAAAGGCCTCGTCAAACGCCATTTTACGCTCAAGATACGGATTCAGCGCCTGTTCATATACTTCTTTGGCTACGGGCTGAATAATAAAGAATGTCATAAACAGTGCCAGACCGATAATCACCTGATTGGGAGGGCTTGACTGTGTGCCCAGCGCCTGCCGCAAAAAATGAAAGACCACCACCAGGCGGGTAAACGGTGTCATTAAAATTAATATCGCCGGTGCCAGCGCCAGAACAGTGAGCAGCGCAATGATTTCCAGGACAACCGCAACCTCTTCGGGTGTCGTTGCAGTCTGGACATTGAGTTCCAGAGACGGTATGGGAAAGGTCACCGCCTGTGCAAATCCAGCTGAAAATATCCAGAACAAAAGGATGAGGCAAATTGTTTTGCTTCTCATTTGCTGTCTCCTTTAAAAGCGGTTCCCAGTTTGCTGGCCAGAAAATGAGAAAATCTGGGCACTGCTTTATCATTTTCCTGCGGCAGATCAATGTCCTTATCAAACGATGCTATTTTTGAAATATTAGAAGAAGTAACCCCCACCAGAATGGTCTCATCCAGAACATGCAAAAGAACCAGTTTTTCTTTGGGCGCAAGGTGATGAACCGCCAGGATCTGAATCAGATTTTTGCTCCCCCGTATTCCTCTTGCTGTGGAAAATTTTTTTATCAGATAAAACGTAAGGATAAGAAGGGCCAGAACCAGCGCCAGCATGGCAAAGGTCTGTCCAAAAGCAAACCAGATATCTGAAGATGTTTTCATTCTTCTGCTGCCAGTGATTTAACCCTGTCTATCGGTGTAATAACATCTGTCAGGCGGACACCGAACTTTTCATTTACAACAACCACTTCACCCCTGGCAATCAGTTTTCTGTTGATATACACTTCCAGAGGTTCTCCTGCAAGTTTGTTCAGCTCGATGATCGATCCCTGGCCCAGCTGGAGAAGATCGTTGACCAGCATTTTGGTTTTACCCAGCTCTACAGAAAGTTCCAAGGGAATATCAAGAATAAAATCCAGTTCCCTTTCTCCCCGCGCCACGTTTTCTTCAACATTTTCTTCTACTTCCGGAGTCTCTTTTTCTTCGGCCATGTTTAGCCCTCGCAATCTGTTATAATTTTATCTTTGACTTTAAATGCCTGAAAACCACGCTGAACACCTACATAGCCTGTCAGTTTCTCCAGACCGTCCACATAGCAGATCAGCGGTTCACTGGCATCCTTGTCCAGCTGAATCACATCCCCTTTCTGCATATACACCAGCCGTTCCCCTGTGATCTCGGTTCTGCCCAGCTGGATTTTCAATTCCACCACAGATTCCAGAATAACTTCCCTGATCCGTTTGCGCCAGTTTGTATCGATTTCTTCCACTTCCGCCTGAACACCTGAAGACAGCTTATTTCTCATGGGTTCAATCATGGAATACGGATAACAGACCACCAGATTCCCGGCAGACTGTTCAAGCTCAATCTCAAACCGGGTCACCAGAACAAGGTCTGTGGGCAGAACAATGGCTGTAAACTGAGGGTTCATTTCCGAACGGATCAAGGATGCTTTCACAGGTTCAATGGGAAGCCAGGATGCCTCGATGTTTTTGAGTACCGCAAGCACTGCTTTTTTAATCATGACCTCTTCAATCCGTGTAAATTCCCGGCCCTCCACCCGGGCTTTGCCCAGGGCTTCACCGCCGAAAAACGTATCAATCAGGTTATACACCAGCTGGCTTTCAAATACGATCAGCCCATGTCCTCTCAAGGGTTCCATCCTGAAAACATGAAGGCTTGTGGGAACCGGAAGGCTTCTGACAAATTCTGAAAATTTCAGTGTATCAAACGGATTGGCACTGACATCCACATTGGTCTGCAGTAAAGAGGACAATGTTGCCCGGACTTCCCTTGACAGCCTTTCATTAATGACATCAAAGGTCGGCATCCTGGCCCTGACCACCTTGTCCTGACTGGTGAAATCATAGACAACAATCCCTTCCACCGCCTCGGGGGCAGGCACATCCTTTTCAGTCTCGACATCTCCTGAATCCAATCCGTCTAATAGACTGTCAACCTCATCCTGGGATAATATTTCGCTCATAATCCAATCACTGCATCACAAAATAGGTAAAATACACATTTCTCACCGTGGTTTTTGGAAAAAGAGAATTCATCTGTTTGAGCAGATCATATTTAAGCCTGATCTTGCCTTCAGGATTTCTCAGTTCCAGCCAGGTCATGTTTGCCATCTGATCCAGAACAATCTGCCGGATCTGTTCTTCCACCGCATATATCTGTTTTCGTTCATTTTTATCCACCAGTTCCAGCGCCATGTTAAGACTGATCGTTTTCATGCTTGAACTGCTTTTAAGGGAAACTCTTTCAAAGGGTTCAAGCTCCATGATATCCTCAAAAGCGATTTCCTCTACAATTCTCACAGAATCCTGATTTGTCGATTGATGAACCGGCACACCCGGGCTTTGGGAAACTTCATCCCTGTCATTGAAAACAAAAATCAGAAAACCTGTTCCCATCAGCAATATGCAGACAACAAAAACCGCTGTTATAATCATTATTTTTTTTAATGTGAGAATTTTCTTAAACAGAATCTGAAATTTTCCAGACAGACTGTTCATCAATGATGCTTTTTCAACATCCTTGGAAACTTTCATGGAATCTTCGGGAACCTCATCCATGGCATTCTCTAAAATATCTTCCATGGAATCATCCAGATCTTCATTCATTTCATCTAAAGGATCTTTTGCCAAAATAACTCCAGAGATTAAGGGTTCAATACAATTGCGTTGATATGTTGAAAAGCAATCCCTGTGCCAAGTGTGCAGATTCTTGAATTTAAACACATGCCTGAAGGCCTAAATTAAACATGGGTGCGATTATAACTGTATTTTCGGTGATTTGCAAAATCTATTATTTCAACCAGACCTGAACCGACCTGAGGGAGACCTGTCAAGGTCAACGCATAAACGTCACAAAAATGACAGCGGGCACAGAAGATTTTTTTTCTCCTGTGCCCGCAACAAACGCACACCCAAAACAAAATGTATTGTTTTTTTATCGTTTCATCTGAATAACCGTCTGCATCATGTCATCCACGGTGGTAACCGTTTTTGAATTGGCCTGAAATCCCCTCTGGTTGGTTATCAGCGCCACAAACTCTTCAGATATGTCCACATTGGACATTTCAAGGGAATTCGGTGCAAGCGTTCCCAGACCATTCTCACCGGGTTTGTTGGTAATGGCGCCACCACTGGCACGGGTTTCTCTGAAAAGGTTTCCGCCCTCATTGGAAAGCCCGTGATTATTCAAAAATTTTGCAAGCCCCACCCGGAACAGCGGGATAAGCTGGCCATTTGAATAAATACCGGTGATAATTCCGTCCGTGGCCACATCAACCCCCTGAAGGTCCCCTGCGGCATATCCGTCAGCGTCCTGGAAAACAGTCGAAGAGGCTTTTGAATACTGGGTGGTTGATAAAGAATCATTTACAAAATTAATGCCATCATAGCGGGTACCGATATTCAGCCGGATATCTGTTTCCGTGGACCCGAATTCGCCACCCAGAAAATCTGTTGTAAACTCATAATACCCGCTTCTTCTGATATTATCCTTTGAAATCTCCGTCCAGGCCGTGGACCCTTTTATATCAAAATTAATTTCACTTCGATCATTGAACGGGTGAGTGCTTGGCCCGAATCTCAGCGGATCGGAAAAGGTAAAAACAATATCATCTGAATCATCTTCGTTACCTGATCCATCCAGATCAATAATGGCTTTTGTCTGATCTCCCTTCAGTGTGGCATTGGGATATTCAAACGGGACATAATCCGGGTCTGTGGTAAATCGGAAACTGTTGAAATTGGCAGGCACGCCACCACCTGAGGTAATATTAAATTCAAGATCATTGGTCTGATCCCGGTCAAAATCAATTGTGATACCGGTAGCGTAGGTTCCATTGGTAGCAATGCGCGCATTGGGATATTCCAGGGGCGGCGACGGATCAATCTGAAAAGAAATACTCTGACCTGCAGCTGTTGTCAGTGCTGAGCCGAAACTGTACTGAATAACACTGGAATTGGCTGTATTACCTGGCTCATAGATCTGCAGCTGAACCTGGGTATTATCACTGCCTGCGGTTTGAACAACAAGGGTTGTTGTGGCAGCACCTGCTGTTGCAGTCCAGGTTGTACCATCCCAGGCCAATACCACTGTCTCCACGGCTCCGGCAGCATCAAGAACTGCCATGACGCCTTCGCCCTCTCCAGTGGAAGTGGATAATACAGTCAACAGGGGATCATTAAGCGGCGTAAAATCAAACACCTGGTTGACAACATCTGCCGTTTTCATGGGCATGTTCCAATCCCATCCGCCAGCTCCGCCATTTAACCTGATATCATAGATAAAGCTGATATCTCCTGCCACCATGTCCATATCCACCGCATTCAGGATGTCAATGGATGCGGTGGTCGTATCGACATTGGCCGGCGCATTGGTGGACAGACCCGTCACCAATGTACCGGATGAATCTGCAGCAAGGGGATTGCTCCAGTACCATCTTTCAGCAACAGGATTCCAGACAATACCCAGGTTGTCAGAATCCTGATCCATAACTCCCGGATCATTAATCTGCATAGACGTATTGTCATTGGCTGTGTCCCCAAAATAAGTCAATCCTTCAATCCCCTGGACATGAAGATCATTTTTATCATTGATATCAAACCCGATGGAATCGGTTGCCACAGCTGACTGTGCAAACCGGATTCTTAAATCCGGGTCCACATCTGTGGGGTCTGTATTAAACGCCAGGTGAATATTCTGATCATCGGAATACACAATTTTTGCCGTATTATACCCATTGGGCAAATCAAAGGCATTAATTATTCCATCATTATTGAGATCTGTAAAATTCCACTGAGACCCATCAAATTCCAGGCTGAATCCATATCCATCTGTTGACAGCGCATTATAATCGGCAATTTCATAATTGATATTATCCACCGTGTTCACACCATTGGCGGAAAAATTTCCTATCCGGCCGGTAAATTTGCTCATGGTAAAATCAAGAACATCGCCTGAACTCTGGGAAAACTGGATGGTCCCTCTTGCCAGAAGCCCCTTGGAATCGGTGCCCTGTACCAGATTCCGGTTATCTTCCTCCGGATTCATGGTGACGATATATTCCCACTCGGTGCCGGATTTTTTATCATAATAAATTGTAATATCATGGGTTGAGCCCAAAGCATCATATGCTTTTACAACTGTCTGGTATTCGTAGCTGGTTCCGCCGATATAGGTGGTTTCCCCGGAATCCCATGAATTTGAAAGCACCACGGCATTTGATGAGGAATCCGCATCCAGATTGGTTATCACCGTGATTTCCTCACTCTTTTTAGGCGGACTTGTAAATTCTTCAAGAATCAAATCTGTTACAGACCCCACATCCTCTCCGGTTTCCTCATCCAGATTCCATCCCTGTACAATATAGCCTTCCGGATTGATCAACTGTCCTGCCTTATCAAAAAAGAAGTTCCCGGCCCGGGTATAGAATGTATTTTCAGAATTGGACTGGCGCACAATAAAAAAACCATCCCCACCGATAGACAGGTCCGTGGTGTTCCCCGTGGATTCAAACGAGCCCTGGCCAAAATTCTGGGAGACATCCCCCACAGCCATACCACGGCCCATCTGGGCGGAACCTGCCTGGGTGGCAACACTCTCGTACAGGGTATCTGCAAAGGTGGCTCTTCCCTTTTTAAACCCGATGGTATTTAAATTGGAAATATTATTACCCACAACCTGCAGGGCATTTCCCATATTCTTCAGACCACTGGTTCCTGTAAAAAGTGAACTTGATAAAGACATAATCCCTCTCCTATTTATTAAAACTCAATATATTGTTGATCATTATACGCTTTGGCATATCACACGGCTAATTCACCCCTGTAATAGTGGATAGGGCCACCAGACGACCGGAATCATTCATTACAAGATACTGACTGCCATTCATGTATTTAATTCCGGACACTTCTTCCTTCACGCCGACATCAGCAAACCCTGAACCGGTTTTCACCGTATAATAATACATCCCGTCAGGTACCTGATTTCCTGAATTGGAAACCCCGTTCCAATGAACTGAATTTTCCCCGCCAGCCGTATCATCAGATGACAAAGAAATAGTGCGAACCAGTTCATCATAGACATCATAAATACTCACAGTGGCAGTTTCAGATTTGTCCAGTTTAAATCCCAGTTCCTGTCCTGCAACCACCCCGTCTTCTACCAGGACAATAGAGGTGTTTGCGCTCACGGTTTTACCCAGATAAGACACTGCAGAATCCCCTGAATTTCCACCTGTCTGGTCCTGTCCATTCATGACCGATGTCAGGGATGCAGGATCCAGCAATATGCCCTGAACCACCAGGTAAGGCTTGCCATCATTATAGGTTACGCCGTCAACTTTTCCGGTGATGCTTGAAGGCACCTGAGTGTATCCGGACCCTGAATTTGCAAGAACCGTATACTGATAAGATCCATCTTCAACAGCATTGCCTGCATTATCGGTTCCATCCCAGGAAATCAGATGAGCCCCTGTTTCCTGCTGGCCTTCGTACAAGGTTTTGACCGTATTTCCATCTGCATCAGTGATGGTGATCATAATATCAGCAGATTTAGACAGATTATAAAAACCGCCTGAAACCGTTCCCTCATCAACATTCATCAGATTCACGTTTCCGGTGACCTGTTTTCCCAGATAACTCATCATATCGCCTTCTGAATTCTGACTGACAGCACTGGCCATATTTTCCATGGAATCATTCAGATTGATAAGCTGTTCAAGCTGAGAAAACTGGGCAAGCTGAGCGGAGAAATCCGTACCATCCATCGGGTTCAGCGGGTCCTGGTTCTGAAGCTGAGCCACAAGCATGCTTAAAAAAGCATCTCTTCCCAGTGCATCTTCTTTCTGTGTTTTCTTTTTTTCACTGGATTCATAGGAACTGCTTATCTGTTCAAGGGATGAATTTGTTGTGGATGAAATAGCCATATGTTTCTCCTTTTATGCGACAAAATGAAGCGAACCCTCATGGTTCAGACTGTTTAAAAGATTGCCGGCATCATTGATTCCTTCGGTACTATCCACGCCAAATCCTGATTTTTCACGGTGATGATTGCGCTTTGAAGAATCTTTGGCATGATTATTTGCATCTGCCATGGATTGTCTGAAATCAGAATTCATATCCACTTCAAATTTTTCAAGCGTCACCCCGGACGCAGAAAGGACCGCTTTCAGTTCTGTGGCATTGGATGTTAAAATTTCTTTGGCAGCAAGGCTTTCGGTCACAATACTGACTCTCATGACATCCCCGCTCTTATCAATGGTCATCATCAACCGTCCCAGCTCAGGCGGGTTCAGTTGAAGCCGCAGGGTGTTTTCGCCCTGGTTGATCGCCCGGACAAGACCTTTGGTGACCTGGTGGGTCACATAGGTGGGCAGATTTCTGAGCGGCATATTTGCTTTTAAATGGTTCAGATTCTGGACAGCCTGGGAAGATTTTGAATCAGATGCAGACACCTGAGAGTTTTCTGTGGATTTTACCCCTCGGGATGAATTATGTTTCAACACAGTCTCAATTTCTTTCAGCCTCGACTGGTCAGACTTATCCGCAGGCGTCTGTGCTTTTTCTCCCAGTACTGACGCCATTTCCTTTGCCGCCTGGTGCAAAGGATTCCCGGCTTCTGTCTGAGGTTTCAAAGCAGGTTTATCGGCATTCATCCCCACTGCAGCATTTTTGAATTCATTTTTTATCCGGTCTGCAGAAAATTCAAAAGGAGATGCTTTTTCAATAGTTTCTGATTTTGTTTTTATCCCTTTAAATAATGCCGCCAATAGATCCATTGGTTTTTCATCTGTTGCGGCTTTCAGTTGCAAGTCCTGTGAAAAAGCAGTTGCAGTGGACGATTTTGTCTGGCTGCGAACCGCCTCAAGCGAACGGATCAAATCATCCAGGCTGAAAGCAGATGATTTATTGCCATTTGCATCCAACCCCAACTGCCCGAGAATCTGTGCAATATTTTTATCATTGTCTTTTGTCTGATACTGTTCAGATGAATAAAAGGCTGTTTTCTGGATGGACTTCAAATTTTCAATCACTGTATCAAGGCTGATCCCTTTATCCCCTTTGTCTGACAATTCCAGTATTTCCCGGATTTTTTCCTGGGGAATACTCATGGAAGACAAAATGGACTGCAGAAAAGGAATTGTCGATGAAAGCATGAATATCTCTTCATTGCCCCCGATCTGATTGTTTTCTTCAATGGACAGTTCAGAAAGGCTTTCAAGCAATTTATCAAAAAACGCATCCAGTGATAATAAGCCATCTGATAGTAAATTACTTTCACTCTCGGATGAAAGTTCAGCGATCAGCTTATCAAGATCGCTTTCCTTGAACCCGGCCTTTAACAGCATCTTCTTGAGCGCCTCAAGTCCTTCGGCATCAATGGAAAGATTTTTCAGATTTCCTTCAGACAGTGCAAAGAAAACATTTTTCAGTGCGGCCACAAATTCTGCCCCTTTTTTCCGGCTCAGTTTTTCCAATATATTTTGGATACCGTCATCCGAAGGCAGATTCTGGTCTTTGGTTTTTTTGTCCAGAGCATCGGTCTTTCGGGTGCTGACCGGATTTATGTCAGACTGACCCGCACCAACCGTATATGCGCTCATTTTATCAGAATCGGCCTGATCAGATCTGGGGTTCCCGGAACCATCCCTGCAGGAGCTGTCCTGAATTTTTTCCATTGTCTTGTTCAGTTTTTCAGCAAACCCCTGTTTTCCGGATTCAGTTGCTTTCCCATCCAGCATTCCGGTTTTGGGAAATTCTGACTGAACCATATCCATAAAAACATTGCTCGCATCTGCAAAACTAAAATTCATAAAACACCTTTTAATAAATTTCTTTTTACAGACAAAGGAGCAATGATCATGCCACCTGTTTGAGGATATCTTTTTTACTTAGATGTTCAACAGGTTACACGTTTTCAGGTTTGGCGGATAAATGGGGTCGGATAAATTTTTGGAACATATTTCCCGGCTGATTGAAGTGATATGGGAAAATATTACCGGATAGGAAACATGTCGAATTTATTTCCTTTTAAAGGCGAGACGTTCACTGATTTTAGCGGCCTTTTCGCTTTCGACAAATGCCAGGATCTGAGATGCAGATGCTTCACGCATTCTTAAAAAAATCTCCTGGGCCACCTCCAGGTTCATCTTGTCAACAATCTGTGCGGCATTTTTGGGTTTCATGCCGGCATACATCTTTACAAGCCGCCCGATCTTGGCTTCATATTCAGCTTCTTTGTCCAGCTCTTTCTGGGTTTTTATTTTTGTCAGGGCTGCCATGTCTTCTGCGACCTGTTTTTTTAAGGCATTAAAATTTTCTATCTTCTCGTCAAGCTGTTCTTCAAACACTGCAAGTTCTTTTCTCCCCTGCTCCAGCAGCATAAGCTGTTTTTCAACCATGGTCCTTTTTTCTTCAAGTCCCCTTAAAACAACCTTGGCAGGATCAGGACACTCAGGGCATTCAGGGCAGGGTTCTTTTTTTTCAGCATCTTCAGTTTCCTCCTTGGACCTGGAATCTTTTTTCCCATCATCATCCGCAGCCACTGCAGATGATGTCTGCATGAACACCCCTGCGTCATCCGGGTATAAAAAAACAAATGTGAAAAAACAGATCAGAAAAAAAACGGTGATTTTTTTATAGTGTTTCATTGGATATTGTCCTGGCTGTTTTTAAAGAGGATATCTCATCCTGATTTTTTTGTTCATCTGCTGCCGCTTCCTGAGTATATTGGGCTCTTAATTTTTTACGGTAAATCTCCATGGCCTTTTTATCAATGGTTTTTTTCTTCAGTTCCAGCAGTTTTTCCTGTAAAATTTTTTCCAGATGAATTTTTCTGATTTTTTCTTCTTTGATGCTGCCTTCCAGAGACTGGCTGTACTGATGATACTGCCTGAATACAGATGCGCTGACGCCTTTGGATACAATGGTTTCAATATTTTGCGCATTTAAGTGTTTCATCTGATCCAGATTTATAATCTGTTCTTCACAGGTTTTCACTTCCAGATGTGCTTTAGCTGTTTTCTGCTGGGCAATCCGCTCCTGATATTTTCTGTAATTCAGTAAGGGGTCCAGTTTGAATTTAAATTTTTTCATGCCTTACCTTTACCTTTGGGAGCATCGTTGATGCCCAGGGCTTTTTTCAGTCCGTCAACACTTGCCTTCATATCTGATTTTCGGTTCATACCCTGCCTTAAAAACTGCACCAGCCCCGGCATTAAACGCTTTGCTTCATCCACACCCGGATCTGAACCGTCAATATATGCACCAATGGTAATCATGTCTTCAGCATTGCGATACGCCGCCATCACACTCACCGCTTTATCCCGGACTGCCACATGTTCTTTTTCACTCACATCCCTCATAACCCTGGAAACACTTGCCAGGACATCAATCGCAGGATAATGACCCCGGTTGGCAAGGTCTCTGGATAAAACAATATGACCATCAACAATAGACCGGACCGTATCTCCGACAGGGTCATTCAGATCATCACCTTCCACCAGGACCGTATAAATCCCGGTGATAGACCCGCCGTTTTCAATATTTCCGGCCCTTTCAAGCAGAATCGGGATCTTGACAAAAAATGAAGGTGTATACCCTCTTGATGTCGGCGGTTCACCGGCAGCAAGCCCCACATCCCTTGAAGACATGGCAAAACGGGTAATGGAGTCCACCATTAAAAGAACATCTTTTCCCTGATCTCTGAAATATTCAGCAACGGTTGTGGCAAGATAGGCACCGCGCATCCTCACCAGGGGCGGAGAATCCGAGGTTGCAGCAATCACCACAGCTCTTTTCAGTCCTTCTTCTCCCAGTGTTTCAGTCACAAAATCCTTAACTTCCCGGCCTCGCTCACCAATCAGACCAATGACCACAACATCTGCGGCCGTATGTTTGGTCATCATTCCCATCAAAACACTTTTTCCCACGCCGGAACCGGCCATGATCGCCATTCTCTGACCTTTTCCAAGGGTAATCATGCTGTTAATTGCCGCCACCCCCACATCCAGAGGCTGCTTGATCTGCTCCCTGTCCATGGGGCCGATGGGCTGCCCGAACAGGTCGTATTCATGGGTAATCTCAATATCCCCCTTGCCGTCTATCGGATTTCCCATGCCATCGATGATCCTTCCCAGCAGATGATCTGACACCCCCACCTTCTGGGAAGACGCCACCGGGATAATACGGCTTCCCAGGCTGACTCCGCGAATATCTCCATAGGGCATGAACAGCGCCTGTTCCTTTTTAAAGCCCACGACTTCCGACAGAATTTTTTTGCCCTGGCCATTTATGATACTGCAAAGTCCGCCAATGCCCAAACCGACACTGTCTCCCTGGGCAATCAGTCCAACCACCTGGGATATCCTGCCCTCGGGCTTCATGGTGACACATTGATCCACAGCTTTAATGTATCTGGCAAAATCAATTTTATCCAGATGTGCCGGCATCTATCGTCTCCCTGCAGTTTTTATGGCTTCAAAAACTGCATCAAGTTTGGATTCAATATCAGATGAAATCTGCCCTGTGTTGGTTTCAATATTAAAATCACCCTTGTGAAGAGACGGATCAGAACGGACAGACACCCTGCTTAAGGAATCAATCTGTTCGAAAAATTCATCCTTGATCATTTCAATATATTCATAATCCTCCAAAGATACGCTCAACGTAATTTCTTCAGGCTGGACAAGGGTTTTCAGTGCTTCCAGTATCATGGGCCTGACAATCTCATCGTCCATCTCGATCCGGGCCAGAATCGTTTTTTTTGCAATCTGCTGAATCAGGGAAATAATATCTGCTTCATATCTGTCCACCAGCATATCAAGCAGATGATCCGCTGTCTTCAAGGATTCTTCCAACCCGGTCAAAAACTCAACCGCTTTTTCTTTTGTCTGGCTTTCCCCTTTTGCCGTCCCTTGTTCAAGCCCGTGTTCAAAGCCTTTTTCATAACCGGTTTTAAGGCCTTCGTCTTCGCCTTTGATCAGCCCCTGTGTTTCTCCTGCTTTAAACCCCTCTTCATGGCCCCGGGCTTTGCCCTGCTCAATTCCCTGCTCCAGCCCTTTTTCAAATCCTTGTGCAAATCCCATTTCCTCAGGGGTCAATTCCGGCTCTTCAGGCAGGGATGCCTCATCTGAATCCACAGACAGACCTTCTTCCGGAATGATCTGTTCTTTTTTCCCCCCCCTGTCCTCATCAATTTCAATCAAGGGTGTAAAAACAACATCTTCCATCTCTTTTTTAAAATCATACATGGCCTTGAAGTCAACCGGCTCATCTTCTTTAAATTTAGGCTCATCAAACAACAGTTTGAACCGGTCAAAATCAGGATCAAGTTTCCTTTTATGATATGAGGATTCCGCATCAAGCTGTTCCAGACTTTGAATTTCCATCAGCCGGAACTGATCATCATCAGACAAGGACATCATCTTTTCCTTTTCCAAGGGTTATTGTACCGTCAGCCTCAAGTTCCTTGGCCGCGCGAACAACAGTCTGCTGAGCTTCTTCAACTTCTGTAAGACGTACAGGTCCCATTGCCTCAAGGTCATCCTTGAGCATCTCACCGGCTCGCTGGGACAGATTGGAGAAGATTTTTTCTTTCATTTCATCTGTGGCTGTCTTAAGGGCATATGTCAACTGCTGACCTTCAACCTTCTTGAGAATCTCTCTCATGGCCATATCATCAATATTGGTCAGATCTTCAAACACAAACATCAGGTTACGGATATCATTTGCCATTTCCGGATTATCTTCTTCAACATATTCCATAACCGCATCTTCTGTTGATTTGTCCACACCATTGATAATATCCACAAGTACCTGAAGACCGCCGGCTTTTCCGCCAGGCCCTACTGCACCGGAAAGTTCAAGCTTCAATGCCTTGTCCACATCCCGCACAACATCCTCTGAAATCTGACCCAGACGTGCAATCCGCATGGCAATATCCCCCTTGAGCTCTTCAGGAAGCGCCATCAGAATCTCTGATGAAATCTCGGACGGCATGTGTGCCAGGATCATGGCAATGGTCTGGGGATGCTCTCCTTCCACATACCCTGCAAGGGTTCCGACATTTACATTCCGGCTCCATATAAACGGCTTTTCCTGTTTTTTCTTTTCAAGATCTCCCAGTATTGCACTGGCATTTTTGGGATCCATGGTATTTCTGACAATATTTTTGACAAAGGAGTCACTTTCAATAATCATCTTTGATTCCCCTTCAAAACTGTTTACAAAATCAAGGGATACCGCCTTTAACATTTCAGGGGTGATATGATCAATTGAAGACATCTCAAAAGCCACATCCGCAACTTCCTGTTCATTCATCTTGGAAAATACCCGGGTGGCATACTCTTCACCCATTGCCATCAGGAATATTGCAGCTTTTCTAGGGCCTGATATATTTTTAGGATCCAATACATCCACCATGATTAATCCTCCTCCTCCTCTGCCTCTACTTCACTGATCCATCCTCGAATGATATTCACTGTCTTGGCAAAATCTTTCTGGGCATAATATTTTGCTTTTTCATGCACCGGCATATTCACAAGATAGGATGCTTTTTCCGATGGGGCCATCGTCTTGATGAATTCCTCTTTTTGATCCGGTGTCATCAATTCAAGGAATTCCTGCTGCTGTTTGGCATCCATATCCTTAAACTCGATCTGCTTTTCATCATGGCCAAGCAGTTCTGTCTCATCAGGCCCCGGCAGCGCTTCCAGCTCAACTGTTGTTTTAATCTCCTTAACTGTCCGCGCTATGGGCCGTATGACAAACAGGAACAACAGCACAACAATCAACAGATTGCCGATAAGCCGACCATATTCCTTGTGTACGGTTTTAAGAACAGACTGCGGCGGCTCATCCATATCCACATCTGCAATGGAAGCAAAGGGAAAACTTTCCATGGAAACCTGATCACTTCTATCCTCATTATATCCCATTGATTTGATAACAATATCCCTGAACTGTTTCATTTCCTCTTCTGATCTGGGGATATAAACTTTTTGTCTTTTCCCGTTTTCATCATCTCTGTATTCATATTTGCCATCCACAACAGCAGCCACAGACAAACGGGAAAGAACTGCCATGGGTTTTTGGACTTCCCTGATCCGTTTACTGATTTCAAAATTAAAGGTATCATCGCTTTTATTGACCAGTTCATTATTCTGGAGCCCGGCAAGTCCGTCTTCACCGACAATCGGATTCACACTGGAAGGTGTGGGAGTTTCTTCAGAAATGGTTTTCATTTGTTCCGCCCGGTTCTTGCGGCTTCGGACAAATTCCCCCCCCCGTTCCAGAGGATCATAAATCTCCTCATTCACATCATCTTTTGAGAAATCCATTTCAGAAGTTACCCGGACAATCGCCTTGTCTTTTCCGACGATTCTTTCAAGCATGCTCTGGATTCTTTTGGCCAGATTCTCTTCAAAACGGATCTTGTATTTGTACTGGGCATCGGCAAAATTCTGGGCAGTGATCTTGGCCTGTTCCTCTTCGGATTTGCCTTCAAAAAGAATCCTGCCCGCGGTATCCACTATCGTGACAAGCTTTGGTGTCAGCCCCTGTATGGAGCTTGCCACAAGGTGAGCAATGGCTTCAACATTTTCCTTTGCCAGATCCGAATTCAATTCAAGCAGGATGGAAGCAGAAGGCTCTTTTACCTCTTCTGCAAATACAGATTCCTTTGGAAGAACAATCATGACCCTGGCGGATTTCACCTCATCAAAAGCACTGATGGTTCTGGCCAGTTCTCCTTGAATCGCCCTTGTTTTATTAATTTTCTGAACAAATTCAGTTGTCCCGAATTCTGTCTTGTCAAATATTTCAAACCCAACCCCGCCCCCCTTGGGGATACCTTCTCTGGCCATTGAAAGCCGGACATCATATACCGATTCTTCGGGAACCAGAATGGTTGTCCCGTCTCCGGTAAGCCGGTATGCAATATTATCCGCTTTTAATTTTTCCACCACCATTGCCGCATCATCTTTTTCAAGCCCGTGATATGCTGCTTTAAACGGCGTTTTATTTGTCAGAATAAAAAGGGAGGTAAATCCGACAACAACAATCAGAGCAAAAAGGCCCAGGGCAATTTTACGGGCCACAGGCAACTCTTTGAATGTTGTAATGATTCTTTCAATGACTGGGTTCATAAACCTGTATCACTCCATTTTGGCTTGACCATAATCAAATCTGCATTCTCATGACTTCATTATACGCTGACATCACTTTATTTCTCACCTGGGCAAAAACCTTCAGGGTTGTATCTGCTTTGCCGATAGCCATCATCCCTTCATGAAGCCCCATTTCCCCGAGAATCACCTTTTCAATGGAGTCATCTGCGATATGCTGTTTGGTATTCACATCCTTTATTGCCGCTTCTATTCTCTGGAAAAACTCAGGACTGCGCCGGTTTATCCTGTCCTGCAAAGGTTCTGTGTTCAGAGAAATTTTCCCTGTGCCGCTGATTGAATTCATCGTTTTTTACTCCTGTTATTTACCGATCTCAAGGGCTTTCAAGACCATATCTTTTGTTGCTGAAAGTGCTGTAACGCTTGCCTCATAACTTCTTTTGGCCACCAAAAGGTCTGCAATTTCCGTCAGATGATCCACATTGGGCATTTTCACATAACCGGTTTGCGGATCAGCATCCGGATGGGAAGGATTATAAACAAGTGCAAAATCCTCCTGGGATTCAACAATCTGATCCACCCTGACACCGGTGCCTTTATCGGGTTTTTTTTCATCACCGAATTCAATGGGTGACAAATAAATCCCCGCCTGCTGCGCCTTTAGCTGTTTTTCTTCAATCACGCTTTTAAATGAATCAATGTCATCGCCCTTGAAAACCACCATTTTTCTTCTATACGGTCCCCCGTCTTTTGTCCGGGTGGTATCCACATTGGCAAGATTTTCAGCAATGACGTTCATCTTTGTTCTGTGGGCGGCCAGGGCAGTGCCGCTGATCTTTGATGCATTCAATAAATCCATATATTACCTGCCTCCCTCGTCAATTGAATAATTCAGTATTTTCATTTTTCGAAGCAGCATCTCTGTTGTGGCCCGATATTTAATATTGTTCTGGGTGAGATTCATCATTTCCGTATCAATATTCACAGAGTCCAGATGATAAATATCAACATCTTCACTTGCTTCACCATTGATATCTGAAGATGCATTTATATCGTAAGGCGAAAGATGTTTATAATGTGTTTTATCCAGGAAATCAGGCTCTTTTTTCCCCATCACCCGATTCAGTGTTGTATTAAAATCCAGATCCTGCGGTGTATATCCAATGGTATCCATATTGGCAATATTACCGGCGATCAGATTATGGCGTTTAGCTGACACATCAAGTGATTTTTCAATCAATTTTATCGTGTGTCCGAAAATTCTTGAATCAGCCATGTTTATCCTTTAAATAGAATTAAAAACAAATATCATATCCAAAAAACAATCCGTAACGATTGCTTTTGCAATTTATATGCCTAAACTGAAATCAGATAGAGTCTTTATATTCGTGAAGTTTGTTTCGGAGGGTTCGGACACTGATACCCAGAATTTTTGCAGCGTGAGTCCGGTTGCCTTCTGTCTGGTCAAGTGTTTTATAAATCATCTTTTGTTCCATGGTTTTCAAGGAAACCGGTTCGGCCTCATCGCCTGCATTCACAAAAGGTTCCATTATCCGGCCATCTTCATTACAGCTGTCGATCATTAAATTTTCAGGTATGATCCATTCAGAATCTGCAAGAAGCACTGCCCGGTGTATTATATTTTCAAGCTCCCGGACATTTCCGGAAAAAGAATGCCTCTGCAAAAGACGGGCGGCCTGGGTTGTCAATCCTTTGACATTTCTACCGTCAATTTTACAGTATTTTTGAATAAAAAACTCACATAATAAATCAAGGTCCCCTTTTCGGTCCCTTAACGGCGGAATCACCAGAGGAATGGTATTCAAGCGGTGAAAAAGGTCTTCTCTAAAATCATTGTCTTCGACTGCTTTTTTTGCGTCCCGGTTGGTGGTGGCGATCACCCGGACATCGACCTCCACAGGTTCAATGCCGCCAACCCGATCAACAACTTTTTCCTGGAGCACTCTGAGCAGTTTTGCCTGAAGATGAAACTGCATTTCGGTAATCTCATCCAGAAACAATGTTCCTTTATGCGCCAGTTCAAATTTTCCGATTTTACGGGAGATTGCGCCTGTAAATGCACCCTTTTCATGACCGAACAGTTCGCTTTCCAGAAGATTTTCCGGCAAAGCCGCACAGTTGACTGCAATGAACGGCTGATTGTGTCTGCCGCTCTTCTCATGGATATATTTTGCAAACAGTTCTTTTCCCGTACCGCTTTCGCCCTGGATCAGGACAGATGCGCTTGAATCTGCCACCCGGGCAGCAAGCGTCAACAATTGCCGGATACCTTCATCTTTTGCAATAATTTTTACTTTTTTATGGGAAAAAGAGGGCGAAGACTTGATGGCCGGTGCAAGCTGTGCAAGTTTTACAAATGCTCTTTTGGCCTGCAGATGAAGCTGTTCAAGCTCAACCGGACGGACAAGATAATCCAGTGCGCCAAGCTTCATCAGATTGACTGCATGCTCAAGCACAGGCTCCTGGCTTAAAAAAAGCACCTGGCAGATCATATTGTTTTCATTGATTTTTTTCAGGAAGTCAACCGCGGAAAGACCTGGAGTTGCAACATCTGAAATCACCAGATCTGTTTTGTTTTCTTTCAGATAGGAAAACACCTGCGATCCATCAGGTATTGCATCCACCAGAAAACCAAGGTCCTCAAAAAACCGGGCATATGCCATTCTCTCTTTGGGATTTTCAAGTATAATAAGAATTCTGTGTCCCGGCATATTGTTCTGGTTTCCTTACATCCTCCTAAGAATTCTGAACCGCTTCTGCCAATTCCAGCGTATCCAGTCGTTGCTGTGCAAGTCTTGCCCAGACAGAATCATCAGATGTCACCACCTGTTTGTATGCATCCTTGGCTTTCTGAAGAATATTTGCCTTTTGATACGCATCCCCAAGCAGAAAACCCAGATTTGCTTTCTCCTGTGCATCTGCTGAAAAACTTAATGCCTTTAAATACGCATCAGCAGATTTCACATAAAGTTTGAGTCCAATATATGATCTTCCAAGCTCCTTGTAAACAGCTGTAAGAAAATCATAGTTTTCACCCGGAGCCAGCGCTGCTTCTTTTGCCGCCTTCTCACGAAGAGAAGCAACTGTATTTAAATCCCCTTTATGCTCATATACATTTGAATGAGAAAACAAAATCCTGGCCTTTTCCAGATGATTTTCAGATATTCCATATGCGGTATCAAATCTTTGAGATGACAGGGCATACTGTTTTTTATCCAGATAAATCCTGCCGGCCCGCAACAAAGCTTCTCCCCTGTTCCTGCTTTTTGGAAATCTTTTGGGAAAGGCATCAAATAATTTCAGTGCATCCTCTTTTCTTCCGGATTCATCCATCGCAATACCCAGACCAAGAAGAAGCTGCTCTGACCGTGAAGACCTTTTATACTGTTTATATGCATTTATCAAATGATTAAATGCCTGATCATATAATTTTGCATCAAGATAGGCAAGCCCGACACTCAAGGCAATTTTTCGGCTCCCCATTCTGTCTATGCGGTTATGCTCAAGCTCATATCGATTCAGTACCTTTGTAAAACTGTCTTCTTTAAGCTGTTTTTGAAACAAGGCTTCGTATGCTTTTTGCATCAGCTTGACCGCCTCATACCGCAGCCCTCGTGGATGCGTTGACAAAAGGTCCTCTATTTCCTTGATGCATTTATCATATTCACCGGTTCTCTGATAGATTTCCGCCAACCGCATCATGGCAATTCTGGCATAAGAATTTTCCGGGAATTTCTTTTTGATCATTTCATAAATCTGCATTTTATCGGCATCTTTTTTCATATACCGGGCAAGGCCGATTGAACTTGCAATATATCCTTCAGAGTCCGGATATTTTTCCCGAACCAGCTCATACAGCTTGACTGCCTTTTCTTCATTATTTTCCATGCCGTAGGTATCGCCGACCTTGCTTAAGATCACATCAATACCTTTAATATCAGGAAACAGATTCGTTACACGAATCAATGCTTCACGGGCTTCCGTGCTCTGACCGACTTCAAAATTGGCATTACCGATATTCAGCAGAAGTTCAGAGGAGGAATACACCTTGTTCGGGCTGGACTGAACAACAAAATTCAAAATTTTCAGTGCATCCAGATACTGTCGTTTCTTAAAAAGGGATCTTCCATATCCAATACCCGCATCGGCAATATAACTGTTTTCAACAGGGTCTTCAAAAACCTGTTTAAAAAATATCAGTGCCTTGTCTTCATAGTTTTTTCGGTCATAGATATCGGCCAGATGGTATGTTATTTCAGGAAGCCCTGAATAGGTCAGATATCCCTGTTTAACAATATTAAAATATCCTTCTGCTGCGGACAGATTGTCTAATTTTTTTTGTATCAGCCCGACAGATGCATACCCATAAGGCAATAACAAGGACTTGGGATACATCACCAGCGCATCCTGGAACATGCGTTCGGCCTGTATCCATTTTGCAGAATCATCTTCCGGCAGATTTTTATAAAACGCATATGCCCTTAAAAAATACGCCTGTTCAGGACAGGCAATATTTCCCTGAAAAATATATTGATCCAGAACATTAAACGCATCTTTTTCAAGGCCTTTTTTCAACAACATCAATGCATTGGCAATCTGTTTTGAATCACATTTAGTTTCAGTGACAGCCACTAAAATATCGCTGATGTCTCCGTTCAGATTCGTTTTCTGCCGTTCACCAGGGACATGAACTGTGGCTTTCCCGACTTTAACCGGTCTTTCTATTTTATTTTTGCCGGTATCGCTTTTCTGGGTTTTCAGATTGCCCTTCAGGGGAGGAATATCTTCTTTTTTAATTGTCAGGCTTTCCTGAGAAGCCCCCGTGTCCGAATCTGCATCAGAAACAGCAACAACCGGTTCTTCAGCCGGCTTTTTTTCTGTCACAGTAACAGCAGAGACCTTTTCAGTCACCTCTGAAACAGCGGGAACCTCTGGAATTATTCTCTTTGTCCGGAGGGTCTCAAGATTGATAATAAAACTTGAATCCGATGAATTAAAATCGGTTTTGACCTGTTCATATTTACGATTGCTGGTAAAAATTACGGCAAGAACATTGCCCTGCAGATTTTCCATCACCACATTCACAATGGATGAATTCTCTTTCCCCAGTATTTGAAACCCCTTTTCAACCTGTGCATTTTTCAGTGCCACCAGAAGTTCTTTATCTGCAATCTGGATCACCTTGACAGGGGTTTTTTGGGCAATAAAAATTTTAACAGACAGCGGCTCATGCAAAATCTGTATTTTTTTGATCAAAACTTTTTGCGCCCATGCAGAGGATGGCAAAAAACCAGGCACAAGGCACAATATGATCAAAATGTGCCATACGTGAAATAAATTACTTGATTTGTGGTTTGATTTCATAATCTCTACTTTGCGTTATAGATTGATATTATCTCGAAAAATTAATCAAAGCAAGTAATATGCCATATCACTATATCAAGTACAGATTAACAGATCAAAGCAATGAATTAAAGCGCTGATTCATGAACAGCTTATTTTCAGAACAAAAGAATATAATTTTAATACAGAAGTTAATCTCAAAACAGAGTCAAAAAAATGACGCTTTTTTGCTTAAAAGATAGGGACTTGGCTTTCCTGTTCAATGTCCATTTTTTTAATCTTTTCCACAAGCGTGGTCCGGTTCATTTTCAACAATTCTGCAGCCCTTGCTTTTACCCACCGGGTTTCATTGAGCGCATGCAGAATCAAAGACCGCTGAAACTGATCCACAGCTTCATTAAAACCGGTTCTGTTATTAAAAACAGATGAAACACTGACAAGCGTATTCCGGGATGAACCGGATATGAAATAGTCCGGAAGGTCATGGACTTCAATCAATGGGTCTTCAACCAGTACAGAGACCCGTTCTATAAGATTTTCAAGTTCCCGGATATTTCCCGGCCAGTCATAATTCAACAGAGCCTGGATCGCATCCTCAGAAAAAGTTTTAACCTGATACCCTCTCCCCCTTTTTGTCAATCGCTCCTGGAAATATTCCGCCAGGACAAGAATATCTTCCTTTCGTTCCCTTAATGGCAGAATATGAATGGGGATCACATTCAGGCGATAATACAGATCTTCTCTGAATTTATCCTGTTCAATGGCTGCGGCCAGATCTTTATTGGTTGCGGATATCACCCGGATATCGACTTCAATGGTTGCAGTTCCGCCTACACGCTCAAACTGCCGTTCCTGGATCGCCCTGAGCAGTTTGACCTGAAGATCCGGGCTCATGTCTCCAATTTCATCTAAAAATATGGTCCCCTGATCCGCAATTTCAAACCGGCCGATCCTGGAGCGATGCGCCCCGGTAAAGGCACCCTTTTCATGCCCGAACAATTCACTTTCCAGAAGTTCGCTTGGAATCGCACCGCAGTTGATAACCACCATGGGGCCGTTACACCGCGAACTGTTTTTATGAATCGCCCTTGCAATTAATTCCTTGCCTGTCCCGCTTTCACCTGTAATCAGAACAGAAGAATCGGACTTTGATACTTTTCTTGCTGTTTCCAGCACACTGGCAAGCCCGCTGCTGGTTCCTGCAATTCCCTCACGATCAAACCCCATTTCATGCGATTCCCCGCCCGGAGCCGAAGAGATTTTTCTTTCTATAACAGCTTTGGGGGCAATTATCATTTTAAAATCTTTTCAAGTTTATCAGATATTGCTTCAGCAGTGAACGGTTTCACAACATAGTTTGAAACCCCTGCCTGCACCGCTTCTATGACATTCTGTTTCTGGGCTTCCGCTGTAACCATTAAAAAGGGAATCCTTTTATGTGAGTCACTTGCGCGAACTTTTTTTAATAATTCCAGACCGGTCATTTTAGGCATGTTCCAGTCTGAAATAATCAGATCTATTGTCTGCCCTTCAAGCACATCCCAAGCTGTTGTCCCGTCATCGGCCTCCACAAGATTTTTAAAACCAAGCTGTTTTAAAATATTCTTAAGAATACGGCGCATGGTTGCAAAATCGTCCACTATCAAAATCTTGATGGATGTGTCCATTGCCACAGTTTCCTCCTTCTTAGGTTAAGACGCCCCGCCTATCTTTCAAAACACACCTCAATTGTAAAATCACCATGATCTGTATTAAAAGGGATAGCAATTTTTGGTCCTTCTGTATAGTGAATAATGCTGTGATCCTTTCCGGTTATCACAGAAGGAATTGCCGCCTTGAACTGCTTTCCTGATTCCTCCAGCTCCCGTCTGGCCTGACCGGAGATCATATTTGTCAATTCTCCGACCGCATCAGCAATTTCACTGTTCAAACTATTCATGGTCTCCCCGAACATATTGGATACAATCGTCAAAATACAGGATTCTTCAAAAGTGACTGAAATTGTCCCGTTTGCAACCCCGGTCAGGCCTAAAACACCTGATACGTCACCCACCGCCACATTATCTTTTTTAAGATACGGTTTTCCTGCGTTCACTGTGACAAACGCCATTGTTTCCAAAACATTAATTGTTGCATTGATAAAAGGATTTATAAGTCTTACATCCATAATCCATCCTTATATCTTCATCCTGTCAATCATCATTCAGGATCATCAACACTATTATAATATACAATATTTTTCAAATGAGAATATGTATCTACATCCATGGAGTCAAATGAAATTCCCATGCCCGCATCGGTACTCCTGGCGACAGATCCCTTAATATTCAACACAATTTCATCAATCCCGCCGGAAAGATAAACATTAAGGTTGCACGCAGTTCCGACGGGCAAAACATCAATATCCGCATTCAGGAATACCCCTTTCAGGCTCAAATCCCTGGTATTTCCTTCCAGTAAAATTTTTTTCCCATCTGCTTCAAGTTCAATCTTGATCTGGGTTGTAAATCCTACTCTGGGATGCTTTCTTTTTTCATTTCCATTCGAAACAGCCATGATAAATCACTCCATGCTTTTCGTCCATGCAGCACATTTTTGAAAATCAAGTTAGCATATTTTAAACCAACGCTCAAGACATTAAAAATCATCAGGAAACTCTGTGTCCATAACCTTCAGGAAAGCCTCCACGGCTTCGGGGTCAAACTGGGTGCCTGAGTTTTCCCGGATAATATTCATCACCTTTTCTTTTTCCATTTTCTTTCTGTATGACCTGTCTGAGGCCATGGCATCAAATGAATCAGCCACACATAAAATCCGCGCAAGTTTTGGAATCTGAAATTCTTTTAATCCATCAGGATATCCTTTACCATCAAAGCGTTCATGATGATGACGAATAATTTCGGTTTCACGGTCCCACAGCCCCAGTTTACTGATAATATCCGCCCCGATCGTGGGATGCTCCTTGATTTTCTCATATTCCTCATCTGTCAGGCGGCCGGGCTTCAAAAGGATATCATCCCTTATTCCGATTTTCCCGATATCATGCAGACTTCCTGCGAAACTGATAATATCCAGTTCTTCGTCTGAACACTTCATTTCTTTTGCGATCATGTGTGCGTATTTGGCCACCCGTGTTGAATGCTTGCGGGTATACAGATCCCTGACCTCAAGCGCTGCAACAAACGCGTAAAGTGTTGAAAAAAGATTGTCATAAATATTCTCATATAAAGCGATATTCTCAATTGCGGATGCTGCCTTCTGAGTAATAAAACTCATATAATAAATATCTTTTTCGTTAAACAGCACTTTTTTATCAAATGAAAAAGCGCTGGCCACGCCAAAAATCTTGTCCCGGATTTTCAGAGGAACCACCATAAGGGACTTTACCACAGCATCCAGCCGGCCGCTTTTGCCTGCATTGGATATAAGGCAGGGGTTATGGTCCGTGCTCAAGACATCAAGGATAAAATCATTGGATAATTTTGAAATATCCCGCCCGAACACGGCATTCACGTCTTCATTACCGTTTCCCCTGTCAGCGCTGGCCACAAGCACCAGGGATTTATCTTCATCAGAATAGATATGGAAGAAAACCTTGTCAGCATTCAATTCTTCCACACCCAGATCCACAACCTTGTTAAAAATACCGTAACTTGAATCTGTATCAGAAAAATCTTCCATGATCCGGTTCAAGGTATTGACTTCTTCCACCCGTTCAACCAGTTCATTATTTAATTTTTTTAAGCGTTCCTGCCGTTCCACTTCTTCCTTGAGAATCAGATTTTCAATAAAAAGTTCTCTTTCCCGCAGGATTCTTTTTAATGTCAACTCCATCTGCTCAAGGTTCACCGGCTTGATAAGATAATCCACCACACCATTTTTAAGCGTCTGTATGGAATTTTCAAGGGAGGGATACCCTGTCATGACCACTACAGGGAGCGTGTTTTCCATCAACCGGATATTTTCAGCCAGCTCAAGCCCGTCCATCATGGGCATATTGATATCTGTAAACACACATCCAATTTTTATTCTCTTCAAGACCTCAAGCGCTTCGACACCATTGGATGCGGTATAAACTTCATAGCCTTTTCTCTGAAAATATCCTTCGGTAACATCAAGAATGCCTTCCTCGTCATCAACCACCAGAATCTTGATTGGATCATCCATCATATTATGAGCTGCAACCTTATTATTAATGTCTTTGATATTGTTAATATGTATCCCAAACATTCTATTTTATCAACAAAAATCAAAAATTTCATGAATTGCCCCTTATATATGAATATAATTCTAATATTAAACTAAAAACAACAACATTATTCTTGACAAATAAAAATACCGTGAATAATATGCATTAATCAATGCTCCAGAATACCATATAAGGAGCTGCAAAAAACACGGCAGGGAAAAAGCATGGACAGCACAGATCTTCAAATACTGAAAATTCTCCAGGAAAAAGCAAGAGTCCCCAATGTTGAGGTGGCAAGAAAAATCGGTATGGCCCCTTCTGCTGTTCTTGAGCGCATCAAAAAACTGGAAGCTTCCGGCGTTGTGCAAGGATATGAGGTCCGTCTGAATCCCGATATGTTTGAAAGTTCCATGATCGCCTTTATTCAGATAAAACTCAATGATCCCGGAAGCCTGACAAAAACAGGGAAACTGCTTTCAGAATTTGAATACGTTCAGGAAGTTCACCATCTGGCAGGGGAAGACTGCCTGATGATCAAACTCAGAGTCGCCAATAACGCCCAGCTTGAAATCCTTTTAAGAACGCAGATTGCAAATCTTGAGGGTGTAAAGGACACAAAAACGCTCATTGTTCTTGCAACCTACAAGGAAACTGCCAAAATAAAACTGTCTCAGAAATTTGAATAAGGAATTGTATTAAAAATGCCCATGTCAGAATCATACCAGAACAGATTGTCCCGTATCCTGCCCGGAATTGTGGAAACATTTAAAACCCCTTTTCATATTTATGATGAAAAAGGAATCCGTCAGACCTGTGAACAATTGAACCATGCCTTTGGCAATATCGATTCATTTAAAGAATTTTTTGCTGTTAAAGCGCTTCCGAACCCGTCCATCATGAAAATCATGAAGGAAATGGGATTCGGATTTGACTGCAGTTCCATCCCGGAACTGCATCTTGCCAGGCAACTGGGCAGCACAGACCAGGAGATCATGTTCACCTCCAACAATACCAGTGCGACCCAGTTTGACGTGGCCATGGCAAACGGCGGGTGCATCCTGAATCTGGATGATATTTCCCTGATCTCAAAATTACCCCAAATACCTGAACTGATCTGTTTCAGATATAATCCCGGCCCCAGACGAAGCGGCAATAAAATTATTGGAAATCCTGCAGAAGCCAAATACGGTGTCAGCCATGACCAGATTATTGATGCCTACCAGAAGGCAGTCAGCCTCGGGATTAAAAAATTTGGTATCCATACCATGCTGGCGTCCAATGAATTGAACTATGAATACATGGTGGAAACTGCAAGAATGCTGCTGGATATGGTAAAACTGCTCAACGACAGGCTGGATATCCCCTTTGAATTTATCAATATCGGCGGTGGTCTTGGCATCCCCTATACACCGGGGACAGCGGCCTTTAACCTGAAATCCATGGCTAAAGGCATCACAGACCTGTTTGAAGCCTTTAAAGCAAAAAACAACTGGGTACCCAGATTATTCATGGAAAGCGGCCGGTATATTACAGGCCCCCATGGTGTGCTGGTCACCTCTGTCATCAATCATAAAAATATTTACAGAAAATATATCGGTGTGGACGCATCCATGTCCGCCCTGATGCGCCCGGGCATGTATGATGCCTATCACCATATCCACATTCATGGGAAAGAAAACGTTGACCAGTTGCAGACCGTTGATGTGGTCGGCGCCCTGTGTGAGAATAACGATAAATTCGCTGTCCAGCGCCAGCTGCCGCAAACCCGGGAAGGCGATATTCTTGTTATCCATGATACAGGCGCCCACGGACATGCCATGGGATTCAACTATAACGGTCATTTGCGACCAAAAGAATTATTATTAAAAGAAGATTCAAGTGTGGAACTGATCAGAAGAGCCGAAACCATGGAGGATTATTTTGCAACCCTGAACTTTGCGCCGGAAACAAGACAATTTTAATCCATATATAATAAGGACGCTATCATGGACTATTGCATGATCCTGACCACCTGCCCGGACAATGAAAGTGCAAAGAAACTGGCGGCCATGCTTGTTGAATCACAGCTTGCCGCCTGTGTCCAGTTGTCTTCTGTCACCAGTTTTTACTGCTGGCAGAATCAACAGCACGCTGATCCGGAGATCCGCCTGGTCATCAAAACCAGATGCTGTCTGTACCCAAAAGTTGAGGCCTTTATCACAGCGCATCACAGCTATGACGTGCCTCAAATTGTTCAAATCCCCATAGACAAAGGTTCAAAAGCATATCTTGACTGGATGGATCAGAATACTGTGAGCTGATGCTGACACCTGAATGCCTATGATTTTCTTCTCCAGCTGATCAAACCGACAGCGCCCAGTCCCAGAAGCCAGGCCGCACCCGGGATGGGCACACAACGGGTATGAATCTGCACTTCATCAATAAAGACTTCGCCATCATCAGCAAAAAAGAAATACCTGCCACCATCCCAGCCAAATACAATTTCAAGCCATTCTTCTTCCGGATTGGGCTCAATAATAAAATCATAGGCTGCAATCACCCAGCCATCCGGCTGTTCAATGAGTGCTACAGGAGCCCCTGCATCATATGGCGTGAAAGAAGCGCCTGATTCAGGGTCTTCTGTCCAGACATTAAATCCGCCAACAACAAGCTCGTTTGGTGTTCCGTCATCATATACCGCGCGATAATTTACAATTACCCGAACCCATTTTTCAGGATTGGGAGTATCATAATTATCCAGGTAAAATACCAGCCCGCCTGCCCCTACATTATTCACCTGAACCACCTCATCTCTGGGCTGATCAAAAGCGGGATCTCCGGCATAGACCCCGCCGGGGATAACGGCAAGAGAACCTCCTGCATAATCCTTAAAATAAGGAACTGCAAGACCATTGCTATGATCAAAAGTATGCTCCACCCACCCGTCAGGATTTCCTTTGCCATCCTGATCAACTCCCCAGTAATCCCAGGATGCATACTGGGCATTAGAGGCATAAAGCCAATCCGGCCAATGGGCTACATCCGCAGATACCGGACTTTTGATAATCAACAGCATTACCAGCGACACCATCAGCATCACAATTTTTTTCATCGGATCAATCCTTTTGTTATGGTTAAAATTTTCCAGTTGATTTTTACTTTTACAGAAGAATGCAAATTCCATTCCACAACATTGACCATAACCGCCTGTATTTTTAAGACCATACAAGTGACAAGGCTTTTAAAACCAGAACAAACCAAAAAATAACGAAAAGCTGACTAACCCAATGATATTAAACAGAAATTGTTTATAGAATCTATGAAACTTTTGTAATACTATTGGCCAAAAAATTTCCCAGGGGGTTGCGGACCGCATGTAAAAACCATTGCACCGGAAATATTATCTTTTATGGAACCCTTTTAAAAACCGGATAAGTTCCTCTACAGGCATTGGCCTGGCAAAATAATATCCCTGTATCAGATCACAGTCAAACCCGCCAAGCAGCTGCAGCTGTTCTTCAGTTTCCACCCCTTCTGCCACAGTATTCAATCCTAAGCTTTTTGCCATGAGAATGATAGTTTCAACAATTTTGGCATCATTGTCATTGAAAGTGATGTCATCAATAAATGATTTGTCAATTTTCAATGTGCTGATCGGCAGGCTTTTTAAATAGTAAAGTGATGAATATCCTGTTCCAAAATCATCAATCGCAATGGAAATCCCTTGATTTTTAATCAAATTCATTTTTTCTATCGTGGCATCAAGATTTGTCATCATGGTGGTTTCTGTGATTTCAAACTCCAATACTGAGCTGGGTAAATCATATTTTTTCAGCAGGTTAAGCGTAATATCAACAACATCTGATTCAGCAAATTCCTGGGGTGAGAGATTAACAGCCACTTTGACTGGAGGAAAATCTTTTTGCCTGAGGGTTTGAACCGCTTTAAGCGATTCTTCCAGAACAAAATGCCCCAATTTTACAATCAGGCCGGTTTCCTCTGCCAAAGGAATAAACGCTGCAGGGCTGACAATCCGGCCATCTTTTTTCTGCCACCTGATAAGCGCTTCAACCCCTGGAACATCAAGCTTCTTTGGGTCTACCTTAGGTTGGAAATAGACCTGAAATTCATTTTTATAAATGGCTTCCCTGAGCTCGCCGATAAGGTTCATTTTTTCAACAGCCTGCCTGCTCAGCTCTTCTGTAAACCAGTGGTAATTGTTTTTATTTTCAGACTTTGACTGATACATGGCCAGATCTGAATTTTTTATCAGGTCCTGTGCCTGGACCCCGTCATCTGGGTATAACGCAATACCAATGCTGGCAGTGACATGAATTTTCTGGCTCTCGATCAAATAGGGTTCATTGATAATCATCATAAGCCTGAGTGTAAATTCATCGACATGATGATTGGTTTGAATATTATTCACAATGATTAAAAACTCATCCCCACCCAGCCTGGCCACGGTATCCTGTTCTCTGGCAACCTGTTTGAGTCTTTTACCGAATTCCTGCAGCAAAAGATCTCCATTGGTGTGACCCAGGCTGTCATTGATCAGTTTAAAATTATCCATATCAACAAATAAAACCGCTATCTTGTTTCCATTTCTTTTTGCCTGCCGGATAGCGACGGTAAGCCTGTCCTGAGCAAGGTATCTGTTAGGAAGACCGGTTAATGCGTCATGATACGCCTGAAATTTAATTTTATCCTGCTGAATTTTCATTTCTGAAATATCATGGAAAACAGCGACATAGTGTGTGGTTTCACCGTGATCATCTTCTATTGCGCTGATACTCAGAATCTCAGGAAATGCCTCTCCGTTTTTACGTCGATTCCAGATCTCCCCTGACCAGTGTTTTTTTTCTATAATGCTTTGCCACATGTTCTTGTAAAATTCATCATCATGTCTGTCAGATTTTAATATCCGCGGGTTCTGACCGATCACTTCATCTGGTTCATATCCTGTAATTTCACAAAAGGCCCTGTTAATATTAAGAATATTACCGTCAGTATCCGTGATGCTTATCCCTTCCATGGCACTTTCAAAAACTCTTGCAAATATATGCAGCTGGCTTTCAACATCAATACGCTCTTTGATCTCATTGTGTAACCGGTTATGCGCTGATTCAAGACCATCCAGATACACATTCAGATGCCTGGCCATATCTCCGATTTCACCAAAAGCGGTTTCATCTGCCTTAAAATTAAAATTGCCTGCGCTGGCTGACTCCATTTCATTTGCAAGTTGAGTCAGCGGTTTTGAGAGAATTAATCCAAGAAAATATCCTGAAGGAAGAATAATAATCAGTATACCGATTATGGATAAAATGATATATCGGTTCAGATTATCCAACGGTTCATTTATCTCATTGACATCGGCTATAGAGGCGATTGCCCATTTCATCTCGGGAATATATTGAAACCGAATCAACTTTCCGGATGCTTTTTCAGATTCCTTATCTGTCCATTGCTGTGTTGTGAATCCGTTTTGTTTTTCTTTGATGATCTCGAAAAGTTTCTGCCAGTGTTCTTTTTCTGCTTCCGGATATAGGCTGCCTGTTTTTCCACACCCGGCAATACATTCACCGTTTTCATCAATAATTGCAACATGTCCGGTTTTACCGAACCGATATTTGCCGACAAAAGATTTAATATCATTTATATCCAGAAAAGAAATGAATTCTTCACGATAACTTGATACAGAGATAATCAGGTCCCATGGTTTAAAATAATCCATATACAGAGCCTTTGCTTTTGTCTCTTTTTCACCGGGATTTTTCCACTCGTATTCAATATAGCCTTTTTTCTGTCTCAGTTGTGTTTGAATGAAATGATATTCGGACAGATCCTGATTTTTCAATAATGATTCAGGATGAATCCGGATAACACCTTTGCTGTCAATGGCATAAATATACCCTGTCTGACCTATTTGCTGGCTTAACAGTATTTCTTTGGCCAGTTCTCCTGCCTGTGTTTCATCCATTGAACCTGTTAATGTTTTATTGTGGATACTGTAGAGAATCTCTATGTTTTTTTCTGCAATCGTTTTCAGATGGTTTTTAATAGAGGCTTCCAGCGAAGATTGAATCATTTTCGGGATCACATGGATAGAATTGGACATATCTCTTACGATGGCTTTTCCAATGGTATCCTCAATCAAAAAATGGACGACCAGGGCATTTGCTATTGATGCGAATACAGCCACAATAAAAAAAAGACCCATCAGCCAATATCGTATAGATAATTTTTTTATGCTTTTTTTCATGTTATCCAGTTTATTTTCAGCTCTAATACCTGACTTAAGCCTTTTTCCGGAGCCAGATTGTTATTTATCTGTTTTTGATATTTGGTCGCCTTAACTCCTCTGAACAAATTTACTATCTATTGTCCCTCACTATTTTCAGAATCAGCAGGATGAATGGAAACAAATGAAAGAACAGATCAAAAATATCAATCGGTCTATGAAGTGTTCCATTTTTCAGCATAAGGATTTTTTCCACCACATGGGGCATTGGTTTGAGTGGTGCCAAAAGCATCATAACCGTAAATATGACCAGCACGGAGTATGGAATTTTATCAAGAAAGTTCAGCATAAAATGACTTTATCATGAAAATTATAAATTTCAAAGCACTTATGATTCCGGACAAAACCCCAAAACCGGAATAATTAACTTTGACCGGTATCAATGGCTGGAATTCTCTTCCAAACTATTTCACAAGGAACAAAACAAGGAAAGGTCTTTCAGAAGGATTTTTTACCAAGTTTAAACAATATTGCTCACTTTTTTTACGATCAATCCAGAATCACCGAATAATTTCTGGATATAATGAGCTGTCTGCCTTGGAGAAATTACAAGATTGGCTCGTGCCATACCTGTTGACAAAAGTAAAAAATGCGTTTAAATACTGTTTAACGTGCAAAATGAATTTGCGTATTTATAAGCTAAATTGAAGTGAATGAATAAGACCTCTGACAGAGTCAGGAGTTTTTTTAAATTTTGTTGTGGGCAGGCCGGGATAAAATATCCTGTGTGTGCACAGCTGTTATAATAAAAAGCCAAGAAGGCCAGACTGGACGAAATCCGGTTTTTGCCTTCTTGGCTTTTTTTTTGATTCAAGTTGTGGACAAATATTCGCAATGGGTCACGCTGGTTGGTTTTAAATTGCTATTTTGAAAATGAGATACAGATGAAAATAAAAAGGGGGATATCGTGAAAGATATAAAATTATTAATTTTTGCAGCACTAATCCTGGGACTTGTTTTCCCACTTACAGGATGGGCCGATGAAAATAAAGAAACGGTTATTTTCGAGGAAATTGTTGTCAGTGCGCCACGAACCGATAGAATGCTGGTGGAAACCCCGGCCAGCATTACCATTATTACAGCTGAAGATATTGAGGAAATGGGAGCCGCAAACATTGTGGAAATTGTACAGAATATTCCCGGAGTGGTTAAAGACAGTGACAGCCGTGATCGACTGACATTCAGGGGTAATCGCAGTCCCCAGTCCGCCGGAGTGCTGGTGTTGATCAACGGAATTCCTGCCAATGGCGGTATCTCAGGCTACACAGAATACGATGGGATTTCTGTTTCCGATATTGAACGCGTGGAAGTTCTTCGGTCCTCCGGAGGTATCGCATTCGGGCCTGATGCTTCCAGAGGGGTCATCAATGTCATTACTAAAAAAGGCGAAAAAGGATCTCCGGTCATCAATGCCGGCGTATCCTATGGTTCCTGGCAGACATGGAAAGAGTATGCCAGCATCAGCGGCAGAACTGACAAATTAGATTATGCATTCAGCGGATCACTTTTGAATACGGATGGTTATGAGGACGACAACAAACAGATGGGGACTGCCCGTTTGAGTCTGGGACATAATGTTTCTGATAATACCCGTTTTGGATTCAATTTAAGCTGGCAAAGTGTGGATTATGATACCATTTACGGCAAGACAGAATGGCAGGTGAACAACTATCGGCGAGACAAAATCTTTCCCACATCAGCAACCAATTCCACCCTTGTGAACAACCGGGAAAATGAAGATGAAAATATTGCAATGAATCTTGAATTTAATACAAAAGGAACCCATTCTTTTGTCAATGGATTTATTTCTTATGATCAAACTGATCATGTGTACAAATATTTACCCAAAAAACTTGATCCGACCTACAACAAAACAAGCGCTTACTTTGACTACCAGGAGGATAGTGATCAGGACCGTTATCTGGCAAGAGTTTCAGGCGGTTACCGCTTTGAGAATAATGACATAAAATTTACGCCCACGCTCGGGGTGGATTTTGAAAATATTTCCTATGATCAGACCAAAGCATATCTGTGGTCTCCAACGCCCCTTTCCGCTTCACAACTGACTGCTGTTGGCAAAGGGTCTTTAGATACCCAACGGGAACGGTATGGTGCTTTTGTAAGTAATGAACTGGATTTTAATGAGCATTGGGAACTTAATTTCAGCGGCCGGCTGGATCAGGTGGATTATGAGGTCGAAAGCAAGCTGCCTCAAAAAGTTAACAACAGCCATACGGATTTTTCCTGGGATGTCACACCAGCCTTTCATCCGGTTTCGAATTCGACCCTCTATGTGTCAGTTTCACAATCCTATTGGTATCCGGTGCTGCAATATTATAAATATGCCATGGAATATGGTGATGCAGATAACAGAGCTGAAGATTTGAAACCTGAAGAATACCAGACTTACGAGCTGGGATATAAACAATACTTCAACTCAAAGCTTAGCCTGGCCTTGAATGCATATTATATGAAAGTAGATAATAAATTTTTATCGCTTTATGATAATACGACCTGGAAAGGGTACAGAAATGTAGGAGCGTCCGAGCATAAGGGTATTGAGATGGAAGCTTCGGGCCGGATTTGTTCGTTTATGGGGTATCGTTTGCTGGGTGCATACCAGGATGCCGAATGGGACACCGGAACCTTTCGTGCCTATGTCTGGGGAGCAACTCCTGCCGGAGATACTCAGCAGAATATTGACATTTCCGGACAGAAGGTCCCTCATGTCCCGGAAGTTACTTCCACTTTCGGGTTGGATTTTTATTTTCTGGATAATTTTAAATTCAGTTCAGATCTCAACTATTACGGCAAGCAGTATGTCGATGTCCTGAACCGCTATGAAATTGATGGATATGTCACAGCAAATGCCGGTTTGTCTTATACCATGGAAAATTTTAAGGTATGGGTTCTGTGCAACAATATTTTTAACCGGGAAGAAAATAATATTTTCAACGAAACCGGTAAAAGGAATGCGGACGGAACCCCGGATAACTTGTATTATCCCCTTAACGGACGTTCCCTGGAAATGGGGTTAACCATTACGTTTTAAATGAACATCATCAGTTTATGAAAAAATATTTAATCCTTCTTTTTTTGGCAATTTTGGTTCTATTTTGGCTGCCTTCAGAGCAAGGCCTTTTCGGACAACCCCTGACAGGAAAAAGTATTACCATAAAAGATGCCACCGGAACACAGGTTGAGGTAAGACTGCCGGTCAAAAGATTAGTTGTCCTAAACTCTGACGCCCTGGAAGTCATTCGCTCCCTGGGAGCATCAGACCTGGTGGTCGGTGTATACTCTGATATTTCAAAAAATCCTCTTTTTTGGCCTGAATTAAAAGAGAGGCCGAAAGTCGGAACCTGGAAAGAGATTAATTATGAACGGGTTATCGAGCTGAATCCCGATGCGGTGGTTTGCTATGGATCACGTCCCGGCCGTGACATGGAAAAAAAGCTTCAGTCTTTTGGTATTCAGATCATCCGTCTTGATTTTTTTAAACCAGACACCCTTGAAAAAGAGATAAAAACCCTTGGTAAAATTCTGGACAAGGAAAGTCAGGCACGCAAAATTGCCGACTGGTATCACTATCACCTGAATCAGGTACAGGAGATGGTGAAGAGTGAAGCTGCCCGCCCAAAGGTTTATATGGAAGGCGATTCCAATTACCATACTGCCGGCCCCGGGTCCGGGGGAAATGATATCTGCATGTATGCCGGCGGCAGCAATATTGCTGCCAATTTTTCCATTCCCTATCCTGAGGTCACGCCTGAATGGATTCTGACCCGTAATCCGGATGTGATTGTCAAAATGACGACCTCAAGTACCTGCAGTTCAGGATACGGCATGACCGATGCCCGGATACTTGAAAAGATAAGAGCCGAAATCCTTTCCCGGCCGGCATGGACGTATACGAATGCCGTGAAAAAAGAGAGAATTTTCGTGATTGCCAATGAGATATGGACCGGGCCGCGGGCCATTATCGGGATCTGTTATCTGGCCAAATGGTTTTTTCCTGAGAGGACCGTGTCCTTAGATCCCATGGCCCTGCACAAAGAGTACCTTGAAGAATTTCAAAAAGTCTCCTATCAAGGCGTATATGTATATCCATAATAAAGGAAATCTTGAATTCTGACATGCAGAACATATGTGAACAATATAAAGGGCATAGTACAAGAAAATTTATTATTATCATTTTTCTTGTTCTGGTGTTGATGGGAACAATCCTGGTTTCTCTTTCCATGGGGGCATCATCTGTTGGTTTTTCAGACTCATTAAAAGCACTTTTTACTAAAACCGGTCTGACAAGCGCCATCGTCTGGCAACTCAGGCTTCCGCGCATTGTAATGGCTGTTCTGGTGGGGTGCGCCCTTGCTCTGGCCGGAAGTGTATTTCAGGCACTGCTGAAAAATCCTCTGGCATCTCCGTATACCCTGGGCATTGCCTCCAGTGCAGGGTTCGGTGCTGTGGCAGCCATTATTTTCGGAGGCAGTTTTTATGGCCAGTACTTGATCGCCGGTAGTGCGTTCTTTTTTTCCCTTTTGGCTTCCTGCCTTATTCTGGGAATCGCCAGGATTAAAAATACCACACCAGAAGTGATGATACTGGCAGGCATTGCCATCATGTTTCTTTTTTCATCTCTTTCATCCTTTTTGCAATATATGGGAACAGTTGAGCAAGTTCACGAAATTGTATTCTGGTTTTTCGGAAGCCTGTCCAAAGTGGGATGGCAGGAAATCAGCGTGGCCGCAGTAATGATCCTTGTTCCGGTTCCCATTCTGATAAAATGGTCCTGGGATTTTAATCTTATGGCAGCCGGGGATGAATCGGCAAAGACATTGGGCGTTAATGTTACCGGAATCAGAATGGGCGGGATTGTTTTTGCATCCCTGATTACGGCGGCGGGCATCTGTTTTACAGGTGTTATCGGTTTTGTAGGACTTGTTGCGCCGCATATTGCCCGGATGATTGTGGGAAGTGATCATTTTTTTCTTCTGCCGTCCTCTGCACTGATTGGCGGCATTCTTGTGCTGGCTGCAGACACCCTGGGACGAACCTGCTGGGCACCCCAGGTCATCCCTTTAGGTATTGTCACTTCATTTATCGGGGTGCCATTTTATTTTTATTTATTAATGAAAAAAAAGAAAGCGTATTGGTAATGCTAAGTATTAACAACCTGTTTTTTGGTTATAAAAACACAAATATTTTAAAAGATATCTCTTTAGAGCTTCATAAAGGAGAAATCTTAAGTATTGTGGGGCCTAACGGAACCGGGAAAACATCCTTGCTCAAATGTATCACCGGTATCCATAAACCGGACTGCGGAACCATTATGATTAACGGTCAGGATCTGTGCAAAATGCACCGCCGGAATCGTGCAAAATCTGTTGGGTATGTGCCCCAGAATTCTCCGTCTAAATTTCCCATTACGGTTTTTGATGTGGTTTTGATGGGCAGGCGTCCCTATATGACCTGGAGGCCCCTTAACGAAGATCTTAAAAAAGTTGCTTACATAATAGAATCCATGAATCTGAAGGAGTTTGCCCTGCGGGATTTTGATCAGTTGAGCGGCGGCCAGAAGCAAAAGGTCCTGCTGGCCCGTGCCGTTGCCCAGGACACGGATTACCTGCTTTTGGACGAACCTACCAGCAGCCTTGATCTGAAACACCAACTGGAAGTTCTGGAATTGCTTTCCAGTCTGGTAACAGAAAACAATGCTGCTGTCATGCTGGCCATGCATGATTTAAATCTTGCATCACGGTTTTCCCATAGAATTGTCATGCTCAATAAAGGGCAGATTATTTGCAGCGGCACTCCCCAACAGGTCATGAAAACGGAAAACATACGATCCGTATACGGTGTCGAAGCCATCATCAAACAGAACAATGGGTATCCGTATGTATTACCCACTGGAACGGCAGGTTAGCCTATGTACCCGATTTTGGGATCAGCACTGTTTTCCACGGTAAAATTTCTTTGTACCATGCTGCCGGTTTTTGTGGCCGGAGTCGTGGTGGCTGAGTTTATTGTTGCTTTAGGCTGGGTGAACAAGATCGCCTGGATTACCCGTCCTTTAATCGTCTTTGGCCATCTGAAGCCGGAATGCGGCACAAGTTTCTTAACCGCATTTTTATCACCTGCAGCAGGAAATGCCATGCTGGTCCGACACTATGAAACAGGGCTTATCAACCGCCGGGAACTTCTTGTTTCAGCCGTTGTCAATACTTTCCCGGGAATTATGATGCACTGGCGGACCATGCTCCCGATCGCCCTCCCGCTGATTGGCATATCCGGACTTGTTTACTATGGCTTACTCGTGTTGATCGGTTTTATAAAAACAGTTATCGCCCTTTTTATAGGCCGGTTTTATCTTGATCGGAAAAACTCAGACACATTCGGTATCCCAACTGAAAATTCCGGCACAGTTTCCGCGTCTTGGAATCTGTTCTTTGAAAGCGCGAAAAAAAGTCAGAAAATTATTGTCCGTGTTATCAAAACAACCTTACCAATTACTTTTGTGATGTTTTTATTCATCCATGCCGGAGTCTTTGACTATTTCAACAAGGGACTGGAAGGGCTGACCGTTTATTTGCCAATATCTCCGGAAGCCCTGTCCATAGTAGTTACACGGATAGGAAGCAATGTCGGGGCATTTACAGTGGCCGGCAACCTTCTTTATGCCGGACATATCACAGGCAAAGAAGTCGTACTTTCACTTTTAATCGGCAACCTTCTGGCCAGCGGGATCAATCTGCGCTATCTGATTCCCTATTACTTCGGGATTTTTGGCCCGGGTATGGGGCTGCGGATTCTCACAGCTTCCACTGGACTCAGAATGATAATTATGACGGCATTAATCGGTGTACTGTTTAATATTTGGAGTTAAAAGGAGAACATATATGGAATGGAATCTTGTCAAGGATGATACCTATTACCTTGGTCGGAGATTGGAACATGAGGCACGAAAGGCTGCTGATCCGGAAAAGTGGAAGGCGTACGCAGAACTAAAAACGCTTAAGGGCAGCTATACCCTGGGAATCCACGGTTATCTGAATGCCGCAAATCTTTATGAAGCCCGGGGAAAAACAGATCAGGCCGTTTCGGTCTTACAAGATGGACTGACTGCTGCAATGCGTGCTGATAACAGGGATCTGGCAGTTATTTGTACCTATCGGCTGGCACAGCTGTTTGAAAATGAGAAAAACTGGGATGCCGGGATTGCGGTTTGCGAACAGCTGGGAGCCTTTTGCGCCGACAAAGATGCTCATTTTCAGGCAGCAGACGCCTTTGAGCATGCTGCCGAGTTAATGGTTCTTGCAGGCAGAAAAGTTAAAGATTATATGGCCCCCGTCGAACATTGGGAGAAAAACATACACCACTGGGAAGAACACGGCCATGATCATGACGCGGTATGGAGCAGGAAGCATATTAAATTGTATAAAAAATTGTTTGGGGTGAACCAATGATCGGACTTCTTTTTCACGGACCTGAAGTGTTTGACTCCGGATGGGCAAAACAAATTATAGATGCTGTTAAATCCACGGATTCGGTCCAATGTGTGCTGGCAGGAACCATGGGACGAACTGCCGTATTTGACAGCGGACTGGACAATATCACATTCTGGAACAAGATGCCTGGGGAGTGCCTGAGAGACCTTTCTTCCCGGGTCAGCATGGTGCTGATTGTTAACTTTGGCAAGTCCGTTGATTCGGGCCTGGTTTTCGGAGGCATGGTGGTAGAACGGTCAGAGGTCAAGATTCCTGTGGTGCAGGTGGAATGCAGTGGTCCGTTTTTTGTGGAATGGATAAAAGGAAGCCCGAGTCATGTTCTTGAAACACTGCGCCAAATGGGCTTATCCCAAAAAGAAAAAATAGAGATCATGCCATCAGTCTGGGAAGCGGATGGAAAAATTTACCGTCGTATGACCACTGCCGAAACAGGTGATTTTGTTCTTGTAGATGGTATTATGGTTGGCCGGGCCACAGGAGAAGATGTGGTGATAGCCTGTCAAAACGGTCACATCTGTGAAATCCGGGGGGTTCTGGTAAAAGAACACGGAATCGAAAAATTGGACCGGCTGGGTGGTGTAGAGTTGAAAACTGCCAAACTTGCGTCAACTCCTTCGATCCGGCGCACCTGCCATACCCCCAGAATGGTTGAAACTAACGGGCAGGGTATTGTTTTTATCGATCATGCCGGCATGCATGTTTATGATCTGATGAACGATGCCAAAGGGGTGGTTACTGTTGGAGACGATACAACCGTTGTAGCGGCCGATATTCTATCCAGATTTAAGATTCCGGTCATCGGGATTGTGGATGGAGATGAAGACGTTGTACTGAAAAATGGCTCCTTTGCACCGGGGTCTGTTAAATTGACTGTTTTAAAAGATGATGAGTTCGGTCTGAAGATTTTTGATGCTGTTTTTAACGGTAAGAAACATATTAATATGGGGTTTTCGGAAACCTTGAACAGAATACTTGAACTTGCAGGCAATGATTTGCTGGAACAGCAATATTATTGATACTCCTGCCATTTAAAGGTGTCAGGCTATGTGTAATTTTTAAGTTTATCTTCAGCCTTCACAAAGATAATTTTTCCATTTTCAAATCAAATCTTATCACGGTCTTAACATTTTCCCAATATTCATACGTCATGATACAGGCAAGTCAAAAAGCAGAAGAACCTGTATAAAAGGCGATGAAGATGATTTTAAAGAAAGAGCACATGCATGTTGTCCAGGAAGGCGAGGCATCCTTTGATCTGACACGTCTCAGGGAAACCATGGAAGTCAGCACCCTTTCTGCCCAGGCCCTGATAGAGTCCCTGCCATTTGCAGGAAGGGACACCACTGCAGGCGCAGAAAATGAATTCCAGACCGTGGTGACAGGCAAAAGGCAGGATCTTGACCTTGCCCTGACCATTGAAGAATCCAATTATTACAAAAATTTAATCCGCCGGGCGAATTCCGGAGATACATCCCGCAAAAAACTGGTGGGAATTGAACGATATCTTGAACAAAAAAAAGACTGTGTCTGGGAAAACAGCTGGGTCAGGTTTCCTGAAGAATGCTTGAATACCTATGCCAGACATATTTTCAGATCAGACCTCAAATCAGACAAAACCGATCCCAAATCAGATATTAGAAGCGATGCGCATCGCTTCCATATTAAAAAAGATGAAAAAGAATACGTCCGGATTCCGGTCAGTTACCTGCTCAAACTTTCACTTGCCGATGCATTGGGCGATAATCTATCACTTCATCCGTATATACGGATCACCGGAGAAAAAATGATGGCTCATTTTTCAAATGACAATACCTCTCCGGAAATTTTTTCTTTTCAGCCGGTAAGAGCCCTTTCCACTGAAAGCGTGGGCACTGAACTTGCCAGAGAAACCCTGATCCGTTTTCTTTTTACCCAGCTTCTGGTGGACTATGCACAGGATAAATTCAAACTGACGGAAAACGGCCAGCAGGTCCGGGTCTTTTTTTCATCCTCTCCGCCAATAATGCAAAAACAGCTCAATGATTGTATTTCAGACTCTTTTTACCGCCACCTTTTCATGAGTCCCTGTTTGTCCGGATGGAGCCGGGGCATGGAAAAATATGAATACATGAAACTGTGTCATCAGGTGCTTTCCCGAAGCCAGATCAATGGTGTCGCAAAGCTGAAGGAAGCCGGAATTATTAATTCAAACCTTGTTATTCTGCCAAACAGTTCAAATATCTGCCTGGCAAATAACGGAACACACATCAGTATCGGCAGCAAAAAACTGGGCGCGCTTCTTCACGATCCGGCCTCCGGATTCACATCGGTTCAGGAAAAATACCTGGGGGATCTGGTCATTAAAATTACCGAACATTTTTTACCGCTTTTTCCCGGCACTTACAGCGCTTCTCCGTATCGGCTGAATTTTGAAGATTTTCACCCGGAAAAAGTTCTGGGATTTTTACCCCACGAAATTGATTATACACATCTTCGGATGATCTGGAGACGCTGGAAGCGCAAAGCCAGAATCAGCATTCTGGGCAATCCGGTCACTCCTTTTGGCCCGGTGTGGGCAGACCGCCTGCTCAGCCGCGTCTTTGGATTGAAAGGCGATTATATCCCGGATTACCGCTTGATCGATTATTTTATATCCCTGATGAGCACAGACCAGAGCCCTTCTTTAAATGGCGTTGTGGGAAATGGCGATCTGTTAAAAAAGGATCTTGCGGACATGGGAATTTTTAATACAAAAATGCCCATGTATCAGATGGTCAGGCTCAGGGAATATGCCAGCATGGGATACAGCGGGTTTGAACACCGGTATTTCAGTATTTTTGAAAATATCATGGAAGACATGGCAAAGGCTGCTGACCTGCAGAACCTGATCACCGCACTGGCATACCAGTATATCCTGACCGGAAAAATCAGCCATGACAGCATACCGGACACACCCGGGATTGAAAGCGAAAGGCGGCAGATATTTTTCTGCAGCGCCATTGATCTGCCCACGTTCTTTGTCAAAACAAAAACAACCAACCAGTTTCTGAAACGGATCGTGCTGAAAATCACTAAAACCCGCCAGAGCAGACGCTACCCCGGATATACCCGTATCCGGATGACAGACTACAAAAAAGCTTTGATTGATGTGTTAAGGGAAGATGGCCGGGAATTGATCCAGAACCAGAATATGTCCGGAACATTGTCTGATCTTGAACTCCGGATAAAGTCTGTGCACACCCATTCAACAGGCGGCAAACTGGTAAAAGGCATTCTGGAAGACAGCAGGGTAAAAAAACCCATGGCATTCAGCGGGGAACGGTTCAATAAAAAGGCTGAAGAATATTATATTGAAGATCTGCGAAAAAAACAGATCAACCAGGGATTTACTGAACTGGAAAAAGAGTTCCAGCAGATGGATCTGTGGGCCAGCTTCAGAGATTCGTCATTCAGTGACGCTGTAAAAAGCATTTTAAAAGAAAAGGATCTCATGTCTTTTCTGGACAGTTTCTTAAAATCGTACCAGGACAATGCCCCTGCCAAAAAAGACATCCGGCAGATGCTCCTTTTGATCATCCTTTACGTCAACCAGAAAAATAAAACCTTTCAGAGCAAATAAATAATGACACACATAACACCGGATATTCACCAGTATATTGACCGCAGAACCCATGCGGTAAAAACAGAAACCCTTTTTTTTGACCGTACGGTCCAGACCATTTATTCCACACTCAGGGAAAATTCTGCTTTTGCGTTTAACCTGCTTGTGTCTGCCAGGTTCTCGTCTCTTCTGGGATTTTTAAATTATGATTTTCCCATAAAAAAACATACCCAAAATCCTGAGCATCTGTTTCACAGCCTGGGCATAAACACCCATGAATTATACGATGCAATTCATGCGTATGACAGCTACCGGAAAATTTTTGAACGCAGGATCAAATACTGGGAATTCCGTCCCATGAATCCGGCCCTTGAACAGGTTGTTTCTCCTGCGGATTCCCGGGTTCTGATCGGATCTTTTCAGACACACCATGCCCTGTTTGTGAAAAACAAATTTTTTAACTATGATGAACTTGTCGGCGAAGATAAAACGCAATGGCTCAAAACGTTTGAACATGGCGATTTTGCCGTGTTCAGACTGACCCCAGATAAATATCACTATAACCATTGCCCGGTGTCTGGCAGGGTTCTGGAAATATATGAAATTGACGGAAAATTTCATTCATGCAATCCCGGGGCTGTTGTAAAATCAGTGACCCCCTATTCCAAAAACCGCAGGGTGGTCACCATTATCGATACCGATGTTGAGGGTGGCACCCGGATGGGGAAAATTGCCATGATTGAAATTGTTGCCCTGATGATCGGAAAAATTGTTCAGCGATACAGTGAAAACAGATACGACGCACCCGCCCAGATACATCCCGGACAATTTATCCAAAAAGGTCAGCCCAAAAGTCTGTTTCGTCCCGGAAGTTCAACCACGGTTCTCATCTTTGAAAAAAACAGGATCAATTTTTCACAGGATCTTGTGGACAATCTTGCAAAACCCCATGTGAAAAGCCGGTTCACCACCGGATTCGGAAAGCCCATGGTGGAAACCGATATTCAGGTCAGACAAACAATAGGAACAAAAAAATAATGGATCAGGCACTGTTTATTAGTATTATCGCAATGTCCAATGCATTGCTGATTTACTGGGGATACAAAACGCTTCCCAAAGAAAACTGGCAGATCATGGCAGTGCTGCCGAAAAAAAAAATGCTTCATGGGAAATGGAAGGGACTGAACCTGACCTATTATGGTCTTTTGTGTGCCAATGCCTATACATTTGCCGTCATCATCTTTATCATCCTGAGCGCTGCTTCAGGCCTGCCTGTCAGCGGCCTGTGCCTGCTGATCACTCTTTTACTGCTGATCTGCATGCCAGCCTCAAAAATCATTGCCCGCATTGTTGAAAAAAAAAGCGGCACGCTGACGGTTGGCGGCGCTGTGTTTGCCGGAACCCTGTGCGCCCCCTGGATTGTTTTTCTGGTGAATCAGACTCTGGGCAGAATTCAGGAATTTCATATCAGCGCTACCATTTTTCTGGCGGCTGTTTCAGTGGCATATGCGTATGGAGAAGGTCTGGGAAGGCTTGCCTGCATCAGTTTCGGCTGCTGTTACGGCAAACCGCTGGAAAGCTGTTCTCCAGGGGTTCAAAAACTGTTCTCACACTTTCATCTGGTTTTTTCCGGAGAAACAAAAAAAATTGCGTATGCCTCGGGGCTGGACAATCAAAAGGTGATTCCCATTCAGGTTATCACGGCATCTGTTTACTGCTGCTGCGGCGTACTGGGAACCTGGCTGTATCTTAACGGGCATTTTATCGCAGCCCTGATGGAATCGATTATTATGACCCAGACCTGGCGGTTTGCATCAGAATTTTTCAGGGCGGATTTCAGAGGCGATCTTAAAGTCACCCCGTATCAGGTGATGTCCCTTGTCTGTATCCTGTATGCTGCCGGAATCGCATGGATCATTCCGGTCCAGGGATCAACACCGGATCTTTTCTCAGGATTAAGCGCCTTATGGACACCCTGGATGATACTTTTTATTCAGGCTGTGTGGATTATTTCATTCTGGTATACAGCCAGAAGTACTGTGACTGGCGCACAGATTTCATTCCATGTTGAGGAGAACCGCATTTAACATGACAGCCTGGATGGAAAATCCCAAAAATCAGCTCAGGGCGGCTCTTTTCATCTGGACATATGATCTGATCCGGTTCTTTGTTCTTTTTGACACGCTCCAGGCTTACAATATAAACCCATGGGTTTTTTTTGTCCTGGACATGGTGACTGTCCCCGGCTATGTCAAAGGATGGACCCGTCTGATCGGATCTTTAAACCAGAAGGTACAGGATGTGGGCACGATTGTTCAATGGAGCCTGATCACCTTTTTTTCCAGCACAGCACCCTATCTGTATTCAGCCTGGGCCGGCAGACAGAGTTTCCCGATGTTCGGCTGGCTTATCCTGATTATAGTAACCGTGTTTCCGCTGGTTTCAATCATTAAAAAAATTTCTTTCAAACCTAAAAATAATAAAGACCTGCCATCCGGATACCTTTAGAAAGTTTTAATAAAGACTTAGAGACGATTATCGCAACGGGGGTTTCCGCCTTTTGCAGCCATGCCCCTTGTTGCCAGCGCATTTGCCTCAAGCCTTACCGCAAAAACAATGACCTGCTGAATCCAATATCAGAAACAAACCCGATCAAAACAATCCAAACCGCAATAAAAAAAATAAGTTGACAAGGTGAAAACATAAGGATAGGGTTTAGAAAAACTGCAAAACACTGTTCCGCATGGCGAAACAATCCCAAGACTTTTGCAAATTCTCATCTGCAGGCGTTTTGGTGAAATATTGTTCAATTAACCATATGGAGGTATTCGCATGAAACGTTTTTCGCTTTTAATGGTCACTGTTTTCATCTTTGCACTCCTGGCTGTTCCCGGCCAGAGTCTTGCAAAAACAACAAAATTAACCCTGCAGTGTGTTTATCCTGCAACCGCGTATGTGGGCCAAAGCACAGAATTCTTTGCTGACCGTGTCAATGAGCTCACAAACGGTGAAGTTACCATCAAAATTTTCTGGCCAGACCAGCTTGTAAAAACAAACGAGGCGTTCAAATCGCTTAAAACCGGAATGATCGACATGTATTCGGGCAGCATGCTTTATTTTGCAGGAGAAATTCCGGAAGTGAACTGCGAATGGCTTCCCTTTGGATGGGCCAATCCTCAGGAGGCTGTAGATGTTTATCAGAATCACGGATGGCTGGAACTGATGCGTGAAGCCACAGCAAAACATGGTGCGCATTATGTGGCACCGCTTTGTGTGGCATCCATGGGGCTGATCACCAAATTTCCGGTCCGGCAGGTGGATGATCTTAAAGGCAAAAAAATCCGTGCCGTCGGCATGGAAGCCAAGATCATTGATGCACTTGGAGGTGCCACGGTATCCTTGTCCGGCGCAGAACAGTATATGGCACTGAAACAAGGCGTGGTTGACGGAACAGACTACCCGTTTTACACCATCGAAAAATATAAATTCTATGAAGTGTGCAACTATATTTCCCGCCCCGCCCTTCATACCCCCGGCATCGTAGAGCTTGTGATTAACGGCGAATCTTTTGGCAAGCTTACCCCGGCACAGCAGAAAGCCATTGACCAGGCCGGATGGGAAACATTTTTGAGAACAGCCAAACTCAATGAAGAATGGGATCAGCAAGCCTATGAAACCTGTAAGGAAAAAAATGTTGAGATTATTGATCTGACACCGGAGCAACTGGCAGAGTTCAGAACCAAACTGATCCCGCTCTGGGATGAGCTTGCTGCCAAAACAGATATCAGCCGCAGACTGGTTGAATCCCTCAAAGCTTACGTCAACAAATAAAGGGGATACGCCCGATGGAACGGTTTTGTAATTTTATAGATGCCCTCAGTACATGGATCGGGAAAATCGCCAGTTTTCTGATCCTTGCACTGATCGCCATCATCCTGTTTGAAGTTATCAGCCGCTACCTGTTCAATGCCCCCACCAAATGGGTCAATGAACTGAGCGGATATCTGCTGGCAGGGGTGGTCATGCTGGGGGGCGCATACTGTCTTGCCGAATTTGATCATGTCCGCGTGGATATCTTTCACCGTAATTTCGGACTGCGCATCAAAGCCGGTGTGGAAGTCTTTACCTGCCTGCTGGTTTTATGTTTTGTCGGCGCAATGGTCTGGAAAGGCGGTGAAGCCAGCTGGGATACCTTTATCCATAATACCCGTTCCATGACAATCATGGAAATGCCGCTGTTTCCGTCCATGGTTCTGGTGCCTGCAGGTGCTTTGCTTCTCGGGCTGCAAAGCATCTCCTGTGCCATTCGCTCAATCCTCCAGTTGAAAGGCATTGCCCGCAAAAAGGAGCATTAGAATATGGAAGTCTGGTTACTGTCCCTGATCATTTTCAGTTCACTTGTTCTCCTGCTCTGCCTTGGGGTCCCCATTTCTTTTTCTCTGTGCGGACTGTCCACCATTGGAATCATTTTCACATGGGGACCCAAAGGTCTTTTGCTCCTTTTTAACGCTGCCTATGCAGAATCCACTAGCTTTCTTCTCCTGGCCATTCCATTATTTATCTTTATGGCCAACCAGCTCAAATTCAGCGGGATAGGCGATGATCTGTATGAGATGGTTTACCGGTGGATGGGAAGAATCCGCGGGGGGCTCGCCCTTGGCACAGTCGCCATCTGTGCCATTTTTGCTGCCATGGCCGGAATCAGCTCAGTAGCCACCATCAGCATGGGCCTGATCGCTCTGCCATCCATGCTGTCCAGAGGATATCAAAAAGATCTGGCCATCGGCAGTATTGCAGCCGGCGGCGCGCTGGGAATTTTAATCCCGCCTTCCATTATCATGATCCTTTACGGCGCCATGGCAGAAGTGTCCGTGGGAAAGATGTTCGTGGCAGGCATTATCCCCGGATTTTTAATGTGTCTGATCTTCATGGTCTATATTGCCATTCGTTCCCTTTTGAATAAAAATATTGCGCCTGCCATTGAAGATCAATTCACATTCAAGGAAAAACTGGTGGTGCTTAAAGGCGTAATACTGCCCATTGCTTTAGTTTTTCTTGTGCTCGGGGTGATCTATTTCGGGGTATGCACCCCGACAGAGGCATCTGCTGTGGGTGCCTTCGGTGCCATGGGCTGTGCCCTGTTCTATGGGAAACTGACCTGGGCAAACCTGAAAGCATCCTTGTTTGCCACCATGAAAGTCAATGCCATGGTTTTCTGGCTGATCATCGGCGCACTGGCATTTACCAATTTTCTGGCATATTCTGAAATCCAGGATCTGATCAAGGATTCTATTCTCTCTCTGGAATATTCAAGATGGGTCATATTAATTGCCATGCAGTTGATTTTTTTTGTCCTTGGCATGTTTCTGGACCCGGCCGGCATTATCATGCTCACCACCCCGATCTTTGTTCCCATTATTGTGGAACTTGGATTTGATCCGCTCTGGTTCGGCATCCTTTTTGTCATCAATATGGAAATGGCCTATATCACACCGCCATTTGGCTTCAACCTGTTTATTTTAAAAGGCATTGTTCCGTCAGGCATCACCATGGTTCATATTTACAGAGCCATCATTCCCTTTGTCTTTCTCCAGGCCCTGTGTCTGATACTGGTCATGCTTTGGCCCCAGCTGGCCACCTGGCTGCCGGATTTAATGATAACCCGTTAGCTTCCAGGTCTTACAGAAACCGTATTCTGCAGAAATTAAATTTCAGGAAAATTCAGGGGTAGACAAAAACCTACCGGTTGGTCTATAAGATAATTTTTTTATAAATTAACTATAGAAAGGACTCATAATGGAAAAAGATGTAGTAATTGTATCGGCATGCAGAACGGCAATCGGCAAATTCGGCGGGACATTAAAAGAACTCAACGCTTCAACCATCGGCAGCATAGCCATGAAAGAAGCTGTCAGCAGAGCAGGCATTGATCCGGCCATCATCAATGACGTCCGGTTCGGATGCTGCAACGAACATATTGACGAAATGAATACTGCCCGGGTGGCCGCCTTGATGGCAGGCATTCCGGACTCAGTTCCGGCGGTTACCATCAACCGTGTCTGTGTTTCTGCCATGGAAGCAGTTGTTTCAGGCATGGCCATGATCAAGAGCAACCTTGCAGATGTCATCCTGGCAGGGGGTGTTGAACACATGTCAGGAAGTGCCTACCGGGTATTGAATGCCAGGTGGGGATGCAGACTTCAGGATCAGGTCTTTGCCGATGAAATGATGCACCAGCTTTTCTGCGGATCACGTCTGCTGCCGGGGCCTGAAAAAGGGCCTTTAAAAGAAGGCGCGCTGATCGATGCCTGCAAAGGCCAGCCCTATATCATGGGCCAGACCGCAGAATTTGTATCAGAACTGTATAAGATTTCACGCGAAGAAATGGATGAAGTGGCACTTCGAAGCCATAACAATGTGGAGCGGGCAACAAAAGACGGTTCTTTCAAAGCGGAAATCGTCCCTGTCCCTGTTCCCCAGAAAAAAAAAGATCCCATCATTTTTGACAAAGATGAACACTTCATTCCGGGCCTGACCATGGAAAAACTGGCAGCCCTTCCTGCAGCCTTCATACCGAAAATCGGGAAAGTCACCGCAGGCAATTCATCCGGTCTGAACGACGGTGCCAGCGCCATGGTTATCATGTCCGCTGACAAGGCCCGCGAACTGGGTCTTGCACCTTTGGCCCGCATCAAGGCCGTGGGCTACGGCGGATGCCATCCGTCTGTCATGGGAATATCTCCGGCGCCTGCCGTGCGCAGTCTTTTGAAGAACGCCAACCTGAGCCTGGCTGATTTTGAGCTGCTTGAAGTGAACGAAGCCTTTGCCGGTCAGTATATTGCCTGTGAAAAAGAACTGGGACTGAACCGGGAGATCACCAATGTCAACGGATCAGGATGCGGTCTTGGACATCCCACAGGATCAACCGGATGCCGGATCATGGTAACACTGCTCCATGCCATGCAGCAGCGGGGCAATACCCTGGGTCTTGCCACACTATGCGGCGGCGGCGGGGTTTCCATTGCTGTTGCCCTGGAAATGATGGGTTAAGAATTGAATATTAAATCCCGGCTGGATACACAATCTGTGTACCCGGCCGGAGATTTTTTTCACACCACCATATCAGGGTTTTTTGCCCGGCATCTCCCATTCTTCAATCTGAGTATTCTCATAAACTTCCTCCCAGCCGGTAATCATGCCGGTGATATGACTGAAAAAGGAATGTCCCGTGGTTGTCATGTAAATATGAATAACCAGAAAGTTCAACAGCAGCAGCGCAATAAACGTGTGTAAAATGGCCAGCAGGGAAAGTGGAAATCCCTGGGGCATCATATTATACAGGTAGAACAAAAGCCCTGTCGCCATCTGGGTTGGCAGCAGTACGGCGGAAATACCCAGGTATGCCAGCCGCTGAAGCGGATTATGCTTTGAATCGGCTGATTTTTTAACCGGATGGGGTTTTCCCTTAAAAATTCCCCATACATAATACTGAATCACTGAAATCAATTTTTTTGTGGTCGGTATATACTGTTTCCATTCTCCGGTTGTAAACAGCCAGAATACAAAAAATGCAAACATGATCAGCCAGGTCAGCCCGACATAATTGTGGATTTTCACCGCCTTTTCAAAACCGATCAGGGTATAGGTCCCATGGATTTCAAATCCGGTAATCAAAAGACCACCGATCATCAATGCCTGAATCCAGTGCCAGAACCGTTCAAATCGGGTATACAGATATATTTTTTGAGTCTTTTTCCCCTCTGCCATGGTTTATTCCTCCCTGTTCTTCTTTACAAAAATTCTTCCCAGACCATGAAGACACACCCCTGCAAGAGCCGCCAGCACCGCAAGCCATCCGATCCGGTCAAACAACAGACTGCGGTCCCGGCCCGGCAGATAAATCTGCCCCAGCGCTGCCAGTCGTCCTTTTTCCCTGATGTGGCATTCGGTACAATTGACAACATTTTCCTTTGGCGCGACCATATGTGTTGTGGGAAATACATAAAGACTTTCCACAAAATCATATTCTCCTGAATAGGCAAGTCCCAGATATTCCTGACCATAACCGATAGCAGCATTCCAGTCAAACACCTTCCAATAGGCCGTAGTATCAGTTTTGCTGTTCGGGAATAAATGCGGCACCACAAGTTTTTTATTCACTTTGTCATAGGGTATTTTGCCCCAGTGGACCTTGAACGGATAAATCAATGCATTCGGATCATCAATACTGCCAGCAGGACGACTGATCCACACTTCTTTTAAAGGATCAATCACATCATTAAGCGTAAGGTGTTCTATGGAGCCGTTATACCAGAAATAAGACGGCACCACATTTTTCTCCCAGCGCATATCTCCTTTTTTGGTTGCATAGGCAGGCTTGCCAAATTCATCTTTATCAACAAAGGGTTTTCCGTCTTTTTTCCTGCCTGCCGTTGACCAGTCCCAGCTCATTTTTGTAGGATTGATCCGTGCAAATGTCGGGATATGACAACTCTGACAGGCCACCTTGTCCGTATGATCATTGGCTTTGGCATTCTGCCTGTGTGGTGTTTTGCTGTGACAGGATACACAGGTGATCTTTGACGTCAGATCATCTTCAATCAGTGATTTCACTTCTTTCACCGCAGGTGTCTGATAAACTCTTCCGGCAATATGATGCAAGGATGTGGAATGACATCGCGTGCAGCTGAAATTCTGACCGTCTTTTCCCATATGCACATCCAGATGTTTATCCGGATGCGTCATTGAAGAATCCAGATCCCCGTGTTTTACCCCGTCACCTCCACCGCCGTAAAAATGACAGGTGCCGCAGTTTTCCCGGCCCGGGCGCTGAACACTTTGGGCTACCTTGTTCCAGTCCGGGGGATAATAGGTTTTATTTTCATCGGGAAAAACCGTGGGCTCTGAAGCTGGATGCCCGGCCCCGGTCGGGAACTTCTTGTATGTCCCGGTGGATTCATGGCAAACCAGACAGTCCACTTTGGTCTGATCTGTAAAATCAAAATTTTTGTCCTTCCAACCGTATCCTGCATGACATGATGTGCAACGAGCCTCGTTGCTCTGGGAATTGATTCAGAAATTGTTGACAGATAAGCCGCCTTTGCCAAGCTTAACCGTATCTTTGGTCTTTGGATCCATCCAGGTCCAGTGGATGGTCTGGTGAAACTGCAAAGCTGCCTCTGTATGACAGTTAAGGCAGGCTTTTGTAACCTGCGGTCCGGACGTGAATTTTGCCTTGAGAACTTCAAATTTGGAATGATCCGCGGTAATCCACAGGGCTTTCTGGTTTACAGCCTGCTGGGCCAGCACCCTTCCCGGCGCTGCAGATTCATCTACGACAGCCGCCATGGAAGCGGTTGCAGCAAAAAGCACCAGGATAGAACTGACCGTAATTTTTCGCCAGAAAAAACAAAATGACGACATCGTGACCATTTGCGCCTCCTTTTTTGGTAAAATGAATTAAAAAATATTTAAATTTAAACAAAAAAAATAAAAAAATAGGAGAAAATTAGAATTGCGTTTACGGTATCATGTTTTTTGTAAATTTAAAAACAAAAAAAATGGCAGTCAGGTCGTTTTAAAATATACCTGCCTGCCACTTTAAACGTATCGGACTGGGAAAATTTTTATTTTACACCTGTTGCAATTGAATCTTCTGTCGCAACTGCGTGTATGTCACCAGAGCGTTTAACGCCCGTACCGATTGTTCCGGACTGGTAAAAACCGGTATGCCGTTGGCCATCAGTGCCTGGGGAAACTGTTCTTTCAAATTCCTGAACGTAAATCCGGCAATGGGCTTATTATACTGTTTCAGCATATTTACCATCAGTGCCGCATAATCATTCAACACATCCAGATTCCCATTTTGAGCATCCTCTTCTGAAATGCCGAACCGGACAAGCATCCCCTGAAGCATGGAATCCGGGACCAGATAATACATTAAAAGCATATCCACCACATTACTGCTCAGCAGGACTTTGGGGATACCGATAAAAAAATCTGTCTGGTTTTTGGAATACGTGATATCCACAGGATTATTAATACTGCCGGTATGCGGAACAAACTCTGAAAGTGCTTCTATGGTTTCATCCGGAAATTTCGGCAGCTCAAGGCCGAGCCTTCCGCAGGTGTCTGCCGCTGCTGCGCCCGGTCCGCCGGAATGTGTCTGGATGGCCACCCGGCGGCCTCTGGGCAATGGAAGTCCGCCAAGCGCGCGGGCATAATCAAACAAATCGGTTATGGAATGCGCACGGATCACACCGCTTTGACGAAAAATTCCATCGTACAGCTTATCCGGCCCTGCCAGGGACCCGGTATGAGAAAAGGTGGCTTTTTTCCCGATCTCGCTGCCTCCCACATAATAGGCCACAATCGGTTTTCTTAAAGAAATGCGGCGGGCTGCTTCCACAAATTGTCTTCCCCGGTCAATGCTTTCCACATACATGGCAATCACCTTGGTATCCGGACAGGCCCCAAGATATTCCAGACAATCCACAAGATCTATAACAGCCGCGTTTCCAATGGAAAAAGCAGTGGAAAACCCAACCCCGTGCTGGGCCAGATAATTAAACATCTGTGTCACCAGACTGCCGCTCTGGGATGCAAGCCCTATAAATCCGGGATTGCCTTCCATTTTCAAAAATGTAGTATTCAGTTTTTTATAGGTATTCACTACGCCCAGGCAGTTGGGGCCGACAAAAACGATGCCGTATTTTTTTGCGATATTCTTAAGTTTTGCCTCAAGTGCGATCCCTTCTCCGCCAACTTCCCTGAACCCCGCAGTGACCACAACCGCATGCCTGATTCCTTTTTTCCCGCAGGCTTCCATGACATCGCAAATCAAACGGGTTGGCAGCACAAACACTGCCAGATCCGGCACAATCGGCAAATCCATGACATCTTTATACGCCTTGAAACCCTGAACCGTTTCTTCTTTGGGGTGAACAGGGTAAATATCACCTTCAAAACCGAAATCAACAATGGATTGCAAAATATTGCTGCCCATTGAAAAGAAATTATTGGATGCGCCGAAAAATGCAATATTCTCAGGATTGGCAATGGGATAAAGCGGACTGTCATTAATTATCTTGATCATCATTTTCTCCTTTTAAAACAACCAGCGCATCAACCGCCGCAAATTTACCATCCGGCCGTATGATCAACGGATTGATGTCAATCTCTGATATGGTGTCATATTCAAGACCGATTGCACCAATTGCACAGATCGCATCACAAAGCGCTTTTCTGTCAACCGGCGCCTGCCCCCTGAAATGTTCCAGCATTTTTTTGGATTTGAATTCTTCGAGCATGTCTGCCGCTTCAATATTATTTACCGGTGCCATCCTGAAACAGGTATCATTGATGATTTCTGTCATAATACCGCCAAAACCTGCCATCACGCATGGCCCGAACTGGGGATCACGGATCAGACCCAGCATCAGCTCTCTTTTGCCCTCCACCATTTCCTGAACCAGAATGCCGTCTATGGGCTCACTTATTTCCCCCATCAATCTTTCAAAGGCTTTTTTTACAGCATCTGTGCTGCCCAGCGAGATTTCAACCAGACCGCCTTCGGTTTTATGGGCGATGTGATGGGAGCAGACTTTTAAAACCACCGGAAAACCGATTTCCTGGGCTTTTTGAACCGCTTCTTCCACGGTTGTTGTCAGATATTCTTTTGAAACCGGAATATTAAAACTGGCAAGAACCTTTTTTGAGTCATATTCAGAAAGGGTTTTCTGTCCCCTTTGAACGGCATTTTCTATCAATATCCTTATCGTATCCATTTTATCTCCTTATTAAATCCACCCATACCGGCAAACTGAAAACTATCATCAGAAATCAACAAGAGCTGACACAGGGTATCAATCATATAGTTATATTAAATATCATTCAAGAAATGATTTGATTTAAGAAAAATCTTTCAGATTACAACAACAGCCTTAACAGCAGAGGTTTATCTGAGCCTGGGAACAGAAATAGTCAAAGGTTTATCCATTGCTTTAACCGGGTATTACGATATTGATGCGCTTGATGAATTTAGTTACAGCACCCTCAGACTGAGCTATGCATATGACATCACAAAAGAACTCAATGCAGGGATTGCAGGTTCCATCGCATATGCCGGTGACAAATTTGCCAAAGGTGCAGGAGGAAATGACAGCGGCTTCGGTGATTATACTATTCCATATTCTCATAAAACTTGTTGTCTTTTTGTCATATAATATTTAAGATTTCGGCATTTAATTTTTATATATGAAATCACTACTGTCCAAAATAAATAAATTTTCTGATTTTTAGGTTTTAAAAGCCCCGCCAATCAAGGAACGGCCTTAATCTTCAAAAACCAGGTTGTCATATTCGTTTACTACACCGTTTATACCCATTTTAAAGGTAATTGCATTTGTATTGGTGGCGGCACTTCCGGGACAATATCAAATGGTTTGTCCAACCACCCCCATAAGTCTTTATAGCTGAACAAATTCCACCTTAAAAATGCGATCAAATTGGATAATGACCAATCAAATTTCGATTTCAGTTGAAGAAACTTTATCAGCAGCATTGCGATCAATGCTGTCCAAATTTGAATATAAAGCGCATTCTCGCTTGTTCCAACAAAGGTTTTAATCCGCAGGTTCTGCTTTATGGCTTTAAAAAACAGCTGTCGGGTAAAGGACTGGCGCGGTGTCTTTCGATCCGTTTCCAGCCCCTCCCCATCAGAACCGCTCGTGAGGTTTTCCCTCAAGCGGCTCACCCAATGAGATTCTTCAAAAGGGTTATGTGTCCTGTGGTTGATAACGACTGCTTTCACGTGTATGCCTCCACTGGTTTCAGATGATAAATTTCCCAATCCCAGTATAGCTTTAATACGTCATAAAGATACTCGTTACTCCACCTTCGCCATCCCACACTGCGCTTTTGTCGCCGTTTCCTTCTTGTCAGCAAGGTTCGAATCTTCATCTCAAGGTAATCCCGGACCTCGCTGAAGGCCCGACTTGAGTTTCCAATCCGGAAGTAGTTTACCCATCCTCTAAGGACCTGGTTAATCTTGGAGATAATCACTTGTGCAGGCGCTGCTCCGCCTCCCTTGATTATTTCTCTAATCTTCGCCTTTATTCCCTTACGTGCTTTCTTCTTCGGAGTCATAAGGACGTAGGGCTGGTGTTTCCGATTGAGGACCCGTCTAAAGTCAAATCCGAGAAATCCAAAGGATTCTCCTTTCAAGGTGTCAACAATCTTTGTTTTCTCCGTGTTGAGGCTCACCTGAAGTGGCTCAATATATTCCTTAAGCCTTTGTAACGCCCGTTGGGTCCATCCTTGTTTTGTATGGTGCCCGCTTACTGTGATCACAATATCATCAGCGAACCGATGATAGTTTACTGCCTCATATGATTTGCAAGCGGTCTTTCTCCGAATATTATCAAATCCCCAATCGACCTCATTCATATAAATATTTGCAGCTAAAGGGCTGAATGGACCTCCCTGGGGAACCCCCACTTTTCCGGCCATCTTTATGATCTGCTTGATGAGGTGCATGACTTTTGGGTCTTCAATCCGTTTGGCAATTTGGGCCAAAAGAATGGCATGTTGGATGTTATCAAAGTATTTGGTCAGATCAACGTCAATAACCTTGCTCATCCGCCTTAATAAACTACGCCTCACATTTGCCAATGCAAGGTGTGGCGATCGTTTTGGTCTGAACCCGTATGAATTGTGACAGAAGTCAGCCTCAAAAACGGCTTCCAAAATAAATTTGAGAGCCCCCTGCACCACTCGATCTCGAATGCAGGGGATCTGAAGCGTTCGAACTTTGCCATTGTCCTTTGGGATATCAACCTTTCGATTTTTCCGGGGCATGTAAGTTCCATTTAAAAGATCGTTTGAAATTTCCTGCAGGAAAGCTTCCGTCCCGGCTTCTTCAATATCGACAAAGCTTTGGCCATCTATGCCGGGAGCTCCACCGTTTCTTTTAGCCAGATTGTATGCTTCTCTAAGGGTTTCGATCTTCGCAATGTGCACAAACATTCCCCAAAACCGGTGCGCTTTGTCAGACTTCGCCTTCCGGTATATCCGGCGTCTCAGATCCTGCAGACTAATGGGTGTCTTTATCATATCACCCCTGCCTCACATATGAACGTCGGAGTACTCATCAGTCTGGGCCCTTTCCTCCTGGCGCGTTTTGCTGCACACCGATCATCAGTACTACGGCCCAATCCGCCACCCTGGTATCTACTTATCCATTTCCCATTCAAGGTTATAGGACTTGCCGCCTCGACAGGATTTCTCTGCCGGATACCGAGGGCTTCTCCAGTTTCCACATAAACCTTCACTCCATGCCACCGCTGATACCCCGCCGGTGAGAACCCCTGTGTCAGACCCCTTTCAGAAAGTTCTTGTTGCCTTCGCGCGTTATAGACCGTCTCAGCCACCGGGCTTGCGTGTAACGAGGCTACATCTGCGTTCACTGTTCGTTGCGGCCTGGAGTTTTGCTCACCCTTCATAATAAGAATGTTGTCGGAGGGCTTCACCATATTGGTTTCCCGCCATGGCGCCTCCCCAGCTACGAGGCTTGAGTCTTTTATCCTCGGTCGGACTTTCACCGACTGGTTTATGTGTCCTTGACTGGACACGCCGATCTGCCAGCGATCTTTATAAATTGCAGAGATGGTCGTTGATCCAAAATTATAGTGGTTGGTCAAAAGGACAATTTCTTTTTGGTTCTCAGCATCCCATACTGCAACCCGCCTTAACGTGATCGGACAGTCCTTACGGGCCTTATAGCCTGTAAACTTAATGAGTTCATCTGATAGAATGTTTCGATTAGCCGGCAACTCCCGTTTTTCGATAACTTCATAGGTTGCGTTGTCTTTTAACCGGGTAACAAAAAACACTTTTTCTGCTGTCCAATAAGCATACAGGCTGTAATCGGTATACCCTTTATCCATTGTGACAATGGAACCTGGCGCTAAAGGGAACTTCCTGGCAAATCGCGACTCGTGTCTTTTACCGTCCGATATGTATGCGTATGACGGAAGATATCCATCATGGTCTAAAAGAAGATGGAGTTTTACAGCGCCTTTGGTCCTGCGGAACTCTGCCCAGGGGAACAGACTCAAACACAAAGATATTGTGGTGCTGTCCAAAGAAAGCAGTTTGTTTTTAAATCTGAATTTATGTTTACCCGGACAGGCTTTCCGGCAAAAGTCAAAGGTGTCATAAAACAGATCCCGGTACAATTTCCATGACCGGTTCTTGTTGGCATATGAAAGAGTCGATTTGTTCGGTGCATCAGATATCCCAAGATGGCGCAGCTTGCCCATGCAGCAGGCAAGACCACCGCTGATCTCCCGCAGACTTTTGGCCTGAGCAACTTGGCAGAAAAGCATGGCCACAAACTGGTCCCAGCTTTTAAATCCTTTAGAATATCTTTCTGTTTTATGTTCCAATACCAAATTATTAAATTTATTTCGGTTAAAAAACGCTATTAGTTGACTGAACAGGCTTGCATGTCGTACCATTTATCGAATTCTCCTTTGTGATGGTTTACGGTTTTTTGTTTGGTCGCAATAACCATAATCTCACAAAGGAGAATTCCTACAACAATTTTTTATCTAAAATCCGTTTTTGGACAATAGTGATATGAAATAAATTTATTCAGCCAGCTTACTTAAGGAGCAGAGACAATGTACGATGTTGAAGTAGATCCCAACCAATTGAAAAAATTCACCAAAAACATCGAGCAGGGGGAGTTTAAAATGCTCAATCTGCTGAAATTCAAGAAAGACGGCGGCAAGGAGAATTATGCCCGATACCTGGCAGAATCCGGTCCGTTTGCAAAAGCGGTCGGCGCATCTGTGGAATATTTAGGCATCCCCAAAGAACTGCTCACCGGCAAAGAAGACTGGGATCTTCTTTTGCTGGTAAATTATCCATCCCGCAAGGCCTTTCTTGATTTAATCACCAATCCCGGTTATCTCAAAGCACATGAATGGCGGAAAAAAGCTGTGGAGCGCGCTGTTTTATACCCCACCACACCCAGCACACCGCCGGAATATATTAAAAGCCTCTTATAAGCTGAGAAAAAAGGAGGGGGGCAAAATAGCAGGGCAATAAGACAACCTGAGAAATCATGAACTCAATAAAAGGTCTTGTCAGCAGAATAGAACGGTTCTCGATCCATGACGGAACCGGTATCAGAACCCTGGTGGTCATGAAGGGGTGCCCCCTGAAATGTCGGTGGTGCTCTGCCCCCTATACCCAGCAGACAACCACTCAAATTCTACACATCAAATCTTGTTGCAATCACTGCGGGCAATGCATAACTGCCTGCCCGGAACAGGCGGTTCATCGCCTGGATGAAGGGACAGGCATTCAAACAGACCGCTGTGTTTGCACAGGATGTGGAAACTGTGTTGACAGCTGCCCGGAACAGGCCCGGGAGGTATCTGGTCAATATTATACACCCGAAGAAATGTTTGAACAGGTACAAAAATATGCTGTTTTTTATAGAAGAAGCAACGGCGGCATCACTGTCGGCGGCGGGGAACCCCTTCTGCAGAGTGAATTTTTAAAAGAATTTTTATCCCTGTGCCAATCTCATTTTATTCATACTGCCATCGAAACCACAGCATTTGCGCCATGGGAAAAGATAGCCCCCCTGCTCAAACATCTGGAGATGATCTTTGTAGATTTAAAACAGATGAATGATAAAATGCATTTCCAGTGGACCGGCGTTTCAAATGGCCGGATTTTAGAAAATATCCGGAAAATTTCTGAAAAAATCCCCCTGGTATTAAGAATCCCGGTGATTCCCGGGTTTAATGACTCAGCACAGAATATTTCTGAGAGTGCAGAATTTGCAAAAACCCTGGGAAACCGGTTTATGGGGATTGAACTTTTGCCATATCATCAACTGGGCATTCATACATACGAGGAACTGGACCGGGAATATACCCTTAAAAACACGATTCCGCCAACAGATGACCATATGGCATATCTATTGAATATCATGCGTTCATATGGCATTGAAGCCAGAATCGGCGGATGAAGTCCTGGCATAAAAAGATGAGGAGGAAAAATGGATGACATGATAAAGAAATGCACTGCAGTTCAGCCAACAGATCGGACCAGACGGTTAAGGGCTTTTTATGTTGAAAACACACAGCAGGACAGTCCTTTATATACCATTCATTTTGACCGGGCCATTGCCAGAACCATGAAAGCAACAGAAGGTGAACCCATGGTGCTCAGGCGCGCCAAGGCTTTTGCAGCGTCAGTGGAAGCTTTCCCGGTTGAAATCTTTCCGGATGAACCCTTTGTCGGATGGATCGGAGGCAATCCATCCGGGGTTCCAGTGGGTGCAGAACAACTGGGTGCCCGCCTTGAAATTGAAGTTGACTGTTACGAAAATATCAGCCAGGAAGACCGGAAAATCATCAAGGAGGAGATTATCCCCTACTGGAAAGGAGAAGGCGATTGGAGCCGCCACTGGTTTCACCAGAACTATCAGATGCTGCCCCCTGAAACACGCAACCTGCTCTATGGTGATCCAGACCCGGATCTTGAGAAAATTGCAATTATCACCCGGTCAAAGCCGCCGGCAATGCCCAGGGTAAATGTCACGGAAATTCCCGGGAAAACTGACGGGCTTGGACGCGGATTTATCAGCGACGGCATGACCCGCCATCATATCGGTCACAGCAGTTTTGGATATGAGAAAATACTTAAAAAAGGGTTTTCAGGCGTTAAAAAAGATGCCCGGGATCGAATGGATCGTCTTGACTGGAGCGATACCGAAGACTTAAAAAAAGTTCCTTTTTTAAAAGGGGTAATCATCGCAATGGATGCTGCTGCCGGTATTGGTAAAAAATTTGCCGGATACCTGCGTGACACTGCTGCAAAAGAGATGGATGCCCAACGAAAGATCGAGCTTCAGGAAATGGCAGCGATCTGTGATCATGTCCCGGCCCACCCGGCCCGAACATTCCATGAAGCCCTGCAGTCTGTCTGGTTTACCCAGATTCTGAACTGGTGCGAAATCCCTATTATGAAAAGGATCTCAGGGAAGGCCGGTTGACCAGAGAAAAGGCACAGGAACTCATCGACTGCTGGCTGATGCGCTTTACCCAGGGTGTTTCGCCTTTTATCCCCAAAGCCGGGGCAGCCTATCACATGGATGTGGGCGGTTTAAAGGCCGATGGAAGCGATGCCACCAATGATCTGTCTTTCATGTTTATCGAAGGCATGATTCACACCCGTATGGTGGAACCCAATTTTGGTGTGTTTGTCCACAGCAAAACCCCCCAGAATTTTCTGATCAAAGCCTGCCAGCTGTGCGTACTGGGAACCGGTCACCCCATGTTTTTAAACAGCGATGTATTTGTGGAAAATTTTTTGGGCCGCGGCATACTGGGCGGACCTCCGGTGCCGCTTGCGCTTGCCCGTACAAGCGGGGCAATCGGCTGTAATGAACCCCATGTCACCAATTATGATTCTGAATTTAATGTCGGGCCCTTCCTGCTGCTGCCGCAGATGCTGGAACTTGCGCTGTCAGACGGATACAGCCATTATCACAAAAAATATATGGGCGTCAGAACCGGAGATCCCAGAGAATTTAAGACATTTGATGATCTGCAGACTGCCTATTTAAAACAACTGTCCTATTTTTTAAAACATTGTGAAATTTCAAACAAAAATTCAGAACTCACCCTGGCCCAAAGATATCCCACCATATATACCTCGGCATTGATTGAAGACTGCATTGAAAAAGGCCGCCCCCGGGAAGAAGGCGGTGCCCGGTTTAATTTCGGCCCCTGTGTGGCAACCGCCGGTGCAACCGATGTGGGCGATTCTCTGGCTGCAGTTAAAAAAATTATTTTTGAAGAAAAAAAATTCACCATGGCAGAACTGCTGGATGCTCTGGATAAAAATTTTGAAGGGTGCCGGGAGCTGCACAACGCCCTGTTGAAAGCGCCCAAATTCGGTAATGACGAAGATATGGTGGATGAAATGGTGGCCTGGGTCATGAAAACCTACTGTGACCAGGTGGTCAAACATAAAAACACCCGGGGCGGAAATCTGGTTCCCTATCAGAACCCTTTGATCTGGTATGTATCCACCGGCAGACTGATCGGAGCGCTTCCCTCGGGCAGAAAAGCCTGGGAACCCCTTTCCGATGGAATATCCCCCACCCGGGGGGTGGACAAAAACGGCCCTGCGGCCATTTTCAATTCCGTGAGTAAAATTGATAATCCATCTATCTTTTTTGGCCAGACATTAAACATCCGCCTGAATAAAGATGTATTCAGCAATGATATCGGTGTTCAAAAGCTGGCGGCAATGATCCGGTCCTTTGCAGATCTTAAAATCCACCACTGCCAGTTTAATATTGTGTCATCCGAGATCTTACGGAAAGCCCAGGAGAAACCAGATGAGTACCAGGACCTTACCGTCCGGGTGGCAGGCTATGTGGCCTATTTTACGCGACTTGGAAAACATGTTCAGGACAGCATCATCGCCCGGACTGAACATGGTCTTTAGCCCCTGTGCTATTTGAGCACAAAGCCCTCCCGGGGAACATCCTTCAAGGCAGGGCTTGCCTGGGCACTTTCAAACGCCTGATCAATTTTCCGGGCACGCTCCTGCTGGGACGCCCGGAAATGAGGATGGGTGATCACGTAGAATTCATTGGCCAGCAGTGCTTCCAGTACACGCCTGGCCGCAATGTCTGTATCAATACCGTTAACCACAATATCTTTATTCATCTTGCGCGCAGGTTTTTCTTTGACCAGGTCATCATGATACAAAGGGCCCCCGTAACGCTCCTGACGGTTGCGCATACTGTCATACACCCGGGATTTAACAAAGCCGGGGCACAGCACAGACACCTCAATTCCGTCTTTTTCAAATTCAGTTCGCCAGCCTTCACTCAGACTGACAACCGCAGCTTTTGTGGCACAGTAAGGGCCGGAATAGGAAACCCCCTGAAGCCCTGCCATTGAAGCGACATTCATGATATGAGCGCCCTGGCCATGGGCTTTCATATGCGGTGCAAAGACCTGGCATCCATAAACGATCCCCATCAGGTTCACATCAATAATCCAGCGCCAGTCCAGTTCTTCGATATGTTTCTGGGCTCCGGTCACCGCCACACCGGCATTGCCCATGAGGAAATGAACATTGCCAAAGGTTTCAAACGTTTTCCGGGCAGCAGCCTCCCATCCATCCCTGAGTGAGACATCCATGACAGTGCCGTCAACGATCAGCCCCTCTTTTTTTAATGTTTTAACGGCCTGATCCAGCATCTTTGCATCAATATCCGCCAGCATGACCTTCATGCCTTCCTGGCCAAGCACCCGGGCTGTATGAAAACCGATTCCTTCCGCACCCCCGGAAATAAACGCTGTCTTTCCCTTAAGATCTTTCATTGCTACTCCTTTATCGCTTCAATCAAATGAAACAGACATATTCTGCCTGCCTTCGCCCAGAAAATATTTACAGTTTTTACGATTGAACTGCGTGGTGATAAATGAATACCAGAATCATTTTAGAATTGTCAATCGGCAGGATAATTTCGGTTGACACCCAACCGGTTCTTATTCTAAGAATACTGCATGGCAAAAGCCAGGAAAAGACTTAATTACATTAACGACGATAACCAAAATAAGGAACACATTATGGACACAAGAAAAATCACCACCCCCCGGGGAGAATTTAATCTCCGTGAGGGTGGGAAAAAAGACGGATTCCCTGTTGTCATGCTGCATGGATGGCCGGAAACTTCTTACTGCTGGGAAGGTGTTGCCAAACACCTGAACCCCTCCCTGCGAATAATCGCACCGGATCTGAGAGGTCTTGGCGACAGTGAGCGCACCATGAAAATGGAAGCGTACCAAAAGGTTGAGCTGGCAAAGGATATCATATCGCTTCTGGACACCATTGATATTAATGAATTTTTCCTGGCAGGGCACGACTGGGGTGGAATTGTTGCCCAGGAACTGGCCCTGCTGGTCCCTGAACGGGTGAAACGTCTGGTTATTTTAAATATTGCAGTTCTGACCAACCCCGTGGGAACCATGGAAGCAAGAAGCGTTATCTTCAGCACCGGCGGCGTGCCTTTCTGGTATCAATATTTTCAGCAGATGCCGATTTTGCCGGAAACCATGATCAAGGGAAATGAAAATGTCTGGGTACGCTTCTTCTTCGGACAGGCCGGAAAAGACGGCACCATTGATCCAAAAGCCCTTGAAGAATATGTCCGCTGCTACAGTATTGAAAATACTCCGGCAACTGCCGCATTCTACTATCGCTCCATGCAGCTTGATGCAGCGCACTGGGTCACACTTGCACCAAAAAAATTCCCCATGCCCGGACTTTATATCCACGGCACACGGGATACTGTCATCATCCCTGCATTTTTGAATCATATTGAGGACGGCTTTGAGTCCATTGAAGTTAAAACCGTTGATGCAGCGCATTTTCTTCAGGAAGAAAAACCCAAGGAAGTTGCGCAGTTGATGAATGATTTTCTCAAATAATCTGTTTTAAAACTCACGATACACACAGCATACGGGATATCAGAACACGGTATCCCGTATGCTTTCATGTTTTCCCCTTCCGGGTTGACTCAGACCCTGAATCTGTCCTATACTTAGAAAAATTTGCTGAAAAACAATCATCGCTCATCTGAATGTGAACCCCAAAAAGATCGCTTTTTTACGAAAAGATCTTTTTCATAATTTTAAAAACTATTTTCAGACAGGATTACAATTTACCAGGAGTTTAAAACAAAACTGGAGGAAAACTATGAAGAACAAAGACCTGTATATACAGATGTTCAGCATCCATGGCCTGATCCGCTCCGAAAACATGGAGCTTGGCCACAATGCTGATACCGGAGGCCAGGTCAAATATGTCATTGAATTATGCAAGGCTTTATCCGAACATAAAGATGTTCGCAGGGTCGATCTGATGACCCGCCTGATTTCAGACAAAGCTTTTTCCAGCGACTACAGCCGGTCCATTGAAAAAGTGAATAAAAAATTCAGCATTGTCAGGATTCAGTGCGGCGGGAAAAAATATATCAGAAAAGAACGGCTGTGGCCATTTTTGGATGAGTTTGTGGACAAGACCATCAAATATACTAAAAGCAGCGGAGAACTTCCGGATATCATTCACGGGCACTATCCGGATGCAGGCTATGTGGCCAAAGAGCTGGCAAGATTTTTCGGGGTTCCCTTTGTCTATACCGGGCACTCTCTGGGAATCCCGAAAAAACAGCGATTAATGACTGAAGGCCAGGATGAAGCGGATTTGAATAAAAAACTTCGACTTGATCACCGGATTGAAATAGAAGAGCGCATTTTAAAATTCGCAGATCTGATTGTCACCAGCACCCGGCAGGAAATCGAAAAGCAATACGGTTTATACAAAAACAGGACTCTTCCAAAATACCATGTTATTCCGCCAGGCATAGATATTGAAAAATTTTTCCCCTATTACCACGATGAATTTCCCTCTGCTGAACAAAAAGAAGAATCCCTGTTTACCAGACAATCTCTTACCAGTGAGCTTAACCGCTTTTTCCAGCAGCCTGAAAAACCCATTATCCTTGCATTATGCCGTCCGGACAGAAGGAAGAACATCAGAGGACTGATCAAGGCATACGGCGAGGATTATGATTTGCAGGCAATTGCGAATCTTGCTGTATTTGCAGGAATTCGAAAAGACATTTCCCAGAAAGAAGACAGTGAGCGCGACGTTTTAACCCAGATGCTGCTTTTAATGGATAAATATAATCTTTACGGGAAAATGGCCATCCCCAAAAAGCATGATTTTGAACATGAGGTCCCAGAACTTTACCGCATTGCCGCACAAAAAAAAGGCGTTTTTGTCAATCCTGCCCTGGTGGAGCCCTTTGGCCTGACACTGCTTGAAGCGCTGGCATGTGGTCTGCCCGTGGTTTCCACAAACGATGGCGGCCCCAAAGATATCATGGCAAACTGCAGCGGCGGCATACTGGTGGACCCGACAGATTCAACTGCCATTGCAAAAGCCATAAAAGACACCATTGTCAAGCCGGACATCTGGGCCAGATTTTCAAAAAACGGGATTATGAATACCCGCAAACATTATACGTGGTCAAGCCATGTGAAAACCTATATTCAGAAAATAAAGTCCTTACGGCAAAAATACGAAATCCTGGAGATTGATGCCAGGGAACAGCGCTCAAGCATTGGAAAACGCATGTCAAGTCTGAACCATATGCTCATTACCGATATTGACAATACCCTTTTGGGCGGAAACGAAGACAGCATCAGACAGTTGATGACACTGCTTGAAGGCAACAGAAAAACCATCGGTTTCGGTGTCGCCACGGGTCGGGTTTTTGACTCTGCAGTACAGATTTTAAAAGAAAACCATATCATGATGCCGGATATAATCATTTCCGGGGTTGGCAGCCAGATTACCTATGGTGAATCCTTATATCACGACAAGGGCTGGGAAACCCATATCGCAAAAAAGTGGGACCCGGATCAGATCATCACCCGGCTTGAAGCCGTAGATTTTCTTAAAAAGCAACCGGATAATGTCCAGACACCGTTTAAAATCAGCTATGATATGTCCCCGGGCCGGGATCACCTGGCAAAAGTCCATCATGTCCTGACACAGAACCGGCTTCAGTACACCCTGATCTATTCCCATGAAAAATACCTGGATATTCTTCCCTATCGAGCTTCAAAAGGAAAAGCCATACGGTATATCAGCTACAAATGGGAAATCCCGTTAAAAAATTTTCTGATATGCGGGGATTCAGGAAATGATGAGGAAATGCTCAAGGGAGAACCCTCTGGCGTTGTTGTGGGCAATTACAGCAAAGAATTGTCACATTTAAAACCCATGAAAAATATATATTTTGCCAAAAACAGTTTCAGTGCCGGTATCATTGAAGGTATCAACAGATACAAGTTTATTCAGAAAGCCGGCGGAGGGAAAAAATGACATTAAAAAATAAAATCCAGTTGATCACCTATCCGGACAGCCTGGGTGCGAACCTTCCGGAACTGCATTATGCCCTGCGGAAATATTTTCTTAAAGCCATCGGCGGCGTTCATCTGCTGCCGTTTTACCCGTCTTCCTCGGACCGGGGGTTTGCGCCGATAACCTATGATGAGGTTGATCCGGCATTCGGCACATGGGAAGATGTTGAAAAAATCGGCCAGGATTTCGACCTGATTATTGATTTTATGGTAAACCATATTTCACGACAAAGCATATTTTTTCAGGATTATATTGAAAAAGGCGCTGACAGCGAATATGCAGACATGTTTCTTTCTTTTGATAAACTGGCTCCCAATGGAGAAATCAGTGACAAAGATCTTTCCAAAGTCTATACCCGCAAACCCAGACATCCCTACCAGATCATCGAACGGCGGGACGGTACACGGGAAAAAATCTGGTGTACGTTTGATTATGAGCAGATTGATCTGGACTATGATTCACCCAAGACCCGTGAAATCATGCGGCAGTTTTTAATCCGGCTGGCCAGAAACCGGCCAAAGATGATCCGACTGGATGCCGTGGCCTATACCACTATGGAAATCGGAACTCGGTGCTTTTTTCTGGAGCCCAAAATCTGGGAGCTTTTAGACTGGTTTAATGACTATGCCTCGGCATTTGATACGCAGATTCTTCCTGAAATTCATGAGCATTATTCATATCAGTTCAAGCTGAACAAAAAAGGGTACTGGTGCTATGATTTTTCGTTGCCCATGCTGGTACTCCATGCTCTATTCACACACACCAGCCGCCGCTTGAAATCCTGGCTTCGAAAATGCCCCAGAAAACAGATCACCACCCTTGATACCCATGACGGCATTGGTGTTGTAGATGTGGACCAGCTGCTAAATCCCGAAGAGATACAACAGACTATTGACGAACTTTACCAGAGAGGCTCCAATATAAAAGAAATGTATTCCGGACCCGAATACCAGAATCTTGATGTCTATCAGGTGAATTGCACGTATTATTCTGCACTGGGCTGCAATGATGATGCCTATATCGCTGCCAGAGTCATTCAATTTTTCACCCCGGGAATTCCCCAGGTTTACTATGTCGGACTTCTTGCCGGAAAAAATGATATTGAACTTGTGGAAAAAACCAAACTGGGCCGAAATATCAACCGTCACAATTATTCTCTGGAAGAAATTAAAGATGATATTCAAAAACCAGTGGTTCAAAGGCTGCTCAGATTGATGGAATTTCGAAATACCTATCCTGCCTTTAATGGAGAATTTAATCTGCTTAAATCCAGGAATAACCGCCTGACAGCAGAATGGTCGAACAAGAAATGCCGGGTCACGGCAGATATCGATCTTGAACAGTTCACATCAAAAATCAGCTATTTTGACCCGGTTGCCGGAAGACAGATGAGTTTTACAGCCTGAATCATATTCCTGCAGGCAAAAGCATTCATCCAGATCGAATGCTCATTCATTCTGTTAAAAATAAAATGAGCGTTCGTTCGATTTTTGCTTGACATCCAAACCCGAAATCACCTAAAAACTGAGAATAATATATAAATCAAATCACCCTATCCGGGTGACAAACAATATGCCCAATGTCGTATCGGGACATAAAGGAGATACCATGAATAACGATCTGTCACATTTATTTTCCCCATTTAAAATCCGTGATCTTGAAATCCCAAACCGATGTGTAATGCCGCCCATGGGGTGCCACCTGGAAAACAAAGACGCTTCAGTCAGTGATGCCAATATTGCGTATATCAGCAGACAGGCTTCCGGCGGAATCGGGCTTGTCATTACAGAGATCGCTGCAGTGCATGAAACCGGCGCTATCGGCATGGGCGTGTATGATGACCGATTTGTTCCGGGATTAACCCGGATGGCCCGGGCAATCCACGATGGCGGCGCAAAGGCTGCTTTACAGCTTCACCATGCAGGACGTGAGACCTATCCGGGTTTGAAAAAAGGATATGCATTAGGTCCTTCGGCACTCCCGAGCCTGGTCTATGGAATGGCACCCAAGGAAATGAGCCTTGATGAAATCAGGATGATTGTTGAATCCTTTGGCAAGGCTGCGGTAAGAGCTGTGGATGCGGGCTTTGATGCGGTTGAAATTCACGGTGCCCACGGGTATTTGCTCACCCAGTTTATGTCTGCCATCAGCAACCAGCGGAAAGATGGGTATGGCGGAGATTTTAAAAGCCGGGCCCGTTTTGTGTTTGAAGTGGTACAGGAAGTCCGCAAATCAGTGGGCAAAAATTTTCCCGTGCTGTTGAGAATTTCTGCTGAAGAATATATCCGTAACGGATATACAGTGGAAGATGTGCAGACCATCCTGCCGGATCTGGTGCAAGCAGGTGTTGATGTATTCCATGCTTCAGTCGGCACCCATGGCAGTCCCGGGGGTGTTACCAGCGCACCGCCGGAATTTGAACAGGGATGGAATGTATGGCGGGCCAAAAAATGCAAAGAGGTGGTGGATGTACCAGTGATTGCAGTCGGCCGGTTTAACGATCCCAGAGTAGCAGATAAATTTATTGCCCAGGGAGATGCGGATATGATCGCCTTTGGCCGTCAGCAACTGGCTGATCCGGATTTTCTCAATAAAGCAAAAGCCGGACAATATGATCAGATACGAAACTGTATTGCCTGTAATCAGGGCTGCATCGAACGTCTGATGTATGAACCCGGTTCAAGTGTCCGGTGCGCCATTAATCCTGAAACCGGCCAGGAACTGCTGTATCCCAGAACCCCTGCCAAAACAAAGAAAAAAGTATGGGTAATCGGCGCAGGCCCTGCAGGGCTGACCGCTGCACAGGAAGCAGCCAGGCTGGGACACGATGTGTCTTTGTTTGAAAAAGAAGACACGGCTGGTGGACAGATTTTATATGCCAGCAAAGCGCCGTCCAAACAGATATATGGAGACTGGATCCGATGGCAGATCAAGCAGGTTGAACAGATGGGCGTTACCATTCAGACCAGCACAACAATCACCCCTGAAAAACTGGAGAATGCGAATGTGGATGCTGTGATTCTGGCTGCTGGCGGAGACAAGATTATTCCGACGATCCCGGGCCTGGACGAATCCATAGTCTGTACTGCCTGGCAGATTTTAGGCGAAACCGTCAAACCTGAAAAAAATGTTCTGGTGGTCGGCGGCGGACTGATCGGAATGGAAACTGCAGATTTTCTGATCGACAAAGGCAGCAAGGTGACCCTGGTGGAAATGCTTCCCAAAAGCCCTGTCCCCAATTATACCTCCCATGGCTATATGCTTCATAAACGTCTGAAACAGGCAGAATGCCGGTTTAGGTTCAACTCCCGGCTGGACAGTGTGGGCAAAAACGCAGTGACCCTTTTGGTGGATGGAAAACCGGAAACACTGACAGATATTCATCAGGTGGTATTGGCGGTCGGTATGAAACCCAGAGCAGAACTCAAGGAATATCTTGCCAACAAAAAAATCGAACATTATGTGGTTGGAGATGCCCAGACCGTAAGACGAATCATAGAAGCAACCGATGAAGGCGCAAAAGCCGCATGGAGCCTGTAATCATGACACAGACACAATCCATTACAGTCAATTCGGATATCGGAGAAATTTGTCTGGACCATTCGGGGTCAGCACTGGGCGTGTCCAGATTAGACGCTGAACAGTCTTATCAAGGAATCAGTGCGCTTTTAAAAAAAGTGATTGAATCTGAGGACCCAGACGCAAATCAGGCTGCCTGGGACCAGATTAAAAACAAGATCGACTATACCTATAAAAATCTGGACAAGGCATTATCTGCCCTGGAAAAAGACGAAAACTTTTTGTCCACACTCCTGCAGGAGGTCGGAAAAGGCAAAAAACTGCTGTTCAAGCCCAATCTTGTAACGGTTGAAAGTGTTGAGCCCTATTCCCACCTGATGGTACCGGGCACCTTTGCCAATACGGAATGGTCTTTTGTGGCAGCGGTAATGCGCTGGTTTCATGACAAGGGGAAAATACGCTATCACCAGATGTGCATGGGTGAGGCCGCTTCCAACAGCCTTTTTAAAGCGGCCCAGTACACAAACATCAAAAAGACCGGCCGGCCGGTAACACCGGAAGCCACATACGAGGGCCGGTCTGATGATTTTTACGGCGGATGGGGATTTTATTTTATCCGCCGCTACCTGGCCGAAACCGCATCTCTTGAAGCAGGTGAAGATCCGATGAACGGGCTTGAGGAAAGCATGTCCGGCACCTTCATCCCGCCGGGTGAGGCAGCAGGCCGGTTAATGGTCTATGATCTGAACCGGATCAGTGATGATCCGTCCAAAGGCCGGGAAGTCCCTCTGCCGGACGGAGAAAATTTTAAATCCATCATCCTTCATAAGGTCATTGTGGGTGGTGATCCGGATGATCCCGAAGACCTTGAAAAATATCCAGGCAGCGTCCTGATCAATCTGCCAAAACTGAAAGTGCATGCCCAGGCCATGTTCACCAATGCCATTAAAAATCTGGGTATCGGACTGTATCCGCTGCAGGCCAATTTTCAAGGGTGTAAAAACTGGGCATACGGGTCTCCGGACGCCAGCGTTCCCACCATCAAAAGCCGGATTCCCCATCAGGTCTGGGTGCCGGAAATTGACACCAATACCCTGATCCCCAAAAAAGATGCCCAGGGCAATTATTTGGTGACTAAAACCGGCGGGATGACCGGAACCATGCTGGACATCATCCGGGCTTCAACAGCCGGGAATTCCTTCATGATGCATATTGTGGATGCCATTGAAGCGGTTAACCGGGACCATCAGGGGTTTGGTCTGGGTATTGCCTGTCCTGAAGGGCTGATTGTCGCAGGAACTGATGTGGTGGCTGTGGATCTTTTCTGCGCCCGTTATATGTTCAGCAACACAGGGTTGAAAGAAGCCCGGGAAGCCGGAATTGATGATGGATTCGGCGGTTTTTTTCCCCAGAAGGTTCCTGTCCCTGCATTCAACGGCAAACGCATTGAAACACACCACGGCTATGACTGCCCCATTGCAAGGGATGCCAGCATCAAAAGAGCCCACGCCTATGGCATGGGAAATCCTTCCTATCACATTGCAGGATGGGATGAAATAACCCGGAATCCTCTGGCCTCATTCAAGGGGCGCTTAGGATTTGTTTCAGACAATGCCTTTACGGATATCCATACACAATATCTGTACTGGGATATTTTTAAAATGCCCTGGGATCTGCAGAAAACATTTTTCCGATATCTGGATGCAGTGGATGCGCTTGAAAAAACCACCTTGAAAGATGAATTTCTTAATGCCTTTGATGAAACCTTTGACAAAACAGTTTCCTATGAGGAAAACGGGAAAAAAGGGATCTTCAGCCCTGCCCTGTTCCTTGGCGGCCTGTTTATCAGCTCAAAGAGCAAGAAAGATGAAGGTGATGTTTTCAGAACCTTTTTTGCCATGACAGCCAACCCGTTAAGGGGTGCCAATCCGGACTGGAATGCGGACCGTCACGATTTTAACCGGGAATTTTTGATGGGGGCGGTAACTGTTGTTGCCCAGATGATGTCCACAATGAAAATGGATGTCAAGGATGCGTATTTTCCTGAACTGACCTGGGGAAACGGGAACTGGCCGAGTTTTTCACAGACAAAGCAGACCTATCTGCACCAGGTGATCTATGGATGGAAATTCCCCAAACAGGTCAGTCTTTTCAGCCTGTACGGCAGCGCTTTTGCCTATGCGGATTACCGGTTCAACAACAGCCGGTTTGTGGGCAATATTTATGCGGCACCCGATATGAAAGCCTGTCAGAATTATCTGACTGCCCTTAAAAACAATGAAACAGAACCCCTGGATTTTGTTATGTATGTTCCCAAAGGATGCGGTGCAGGCGGCAAACTTCCCCATGTGGAAGAAACAGATGACCCGTCCAGAATATTCACCGCCCGGTTTGATCAGGGAAAAATTCTGTGGCCGGATGCCAGCGGTGGATGCGGATATTAATAATTGTGGATCAGACCCCAAAAAACAATTTTATGGTTTCAATCAGTTTTTTGGGGTTTTGATCCATTGCGCCTAAGTCTCCTATGGCTGCGCCCTCGTTTTGACGACGCTTCAAAACCACCTGGGCAATCTGTTCTGATATCACCGGGTTTGCAATAATAATTTTTGAAAAAATACTTTTTCTAATAACAATCAGTGCGGTATCTTCTGTTGTCCGGATAGTGGCGCTTCGCTTTTCGCCGGTCAAAAGACTGATCTCTCCGAAAAAATCACCCGGACGCATGGTGGATAATAATTTTGTCCTTCCATTTTCCATGATTTTAATTGCCTCACAGGTCCCTGACCGGATAATATACATTGAATCTCCATCCTCTCCTTCCTGAACAATGAGCTCTCCTGCACCATACAGGTCAATATCCACATTCGAGGAAAGATCTGTCAGTTCTTCATCTGAAAGCGGTGAAAGTATGGGTATGGCCTGCATCATCATTTTTGCATCGGACTGGACAGATAAAGATTCCTGCTTGTGATATTCTCTTTCAATATGACCATGAAATACATCCCGGATAGGGAAAGGAATGCGAATATTATTTCTTCGCAGCGCATACCAGAGCTGTTGATATATATCGGATTTCAACTGGGGCTCATGGGCATAATTATTGTGCCAGAGTCTTATTTCATATTTAATGGCAAAATCACCATACTCCACAATACGTACAACCACACGCGGCCGTTTCAACACCTGGGGATGCTGATCCACCACCGCAGTAATCACCTGTTTTACCTTATTATAGGGGACCCCATACTCAAGGCCGATAAAAATTCGCGCAATCTTTGTTCTTGTCGGTCTGGAAAAATTGGTGAATGTGGTGGATGCAAGGGTTGAATTCGGAATATAAACCAGAACCTGATCCCGCGTGAGCAGCTGGGTTGACTTCCATGAAATCCCGACCACCCGGCCTTCTTTTCCTTCAAATTCAAGCCAGTCCCCCACTGAGAACAAACGCTCCGCCTGAATAATCAGACCGGAAAAAAAATTATTCAGGGTCGCCTGCACTGCAAGACCGATAACAACCGTAATAACAGCAGAAGTAGTCAGCAGACTGGCCAGATTGATATCACTTTTAACCCGCAGCACCAACAGAAACAAAATGACAAAAGTAATGAACAGAATAAAATCCCGGGTGATTTTTGGGGGGACATCTTTTTCATCTTTCACCCGGGTCAATATTTTCATCACCACCCAGAAAATCCCGTGGGCCACGCCCCATGAAATGAATACATACTCCCAGATCTTGATATACCTGATCCATTCAGCACTCCATTCATATCCTGAAATAATGGTTTCAAAAAAAATCAGTGCAAAATAGCAGATAAACAGACCAAAGGGTATTTCAGGCAGCCACCGAATTTTTTTGGCCGCAAGCATATATCCAAAGAGAAGAAATATATACATCAAGATATGCCATGGAATAGCCGAAGACGTCATACTGCCTCCTCAATCTTCATCAGACTGTACAGGATACACACAGCCGTTTATATCCAGAACCATCTGTCCGTCTTGATCTTTCATAAATCTGGACAGTTTGATCAACGCCTGGGATGTGAACTTGATCAGATGGGCATCTGTCTCAAGATACAGGTTGTCATTTTTGCTGAAAAGTCTTCCGTCTTCAAAGGCTGATGTTTTCATGGTATTCAAGATCAGGCGGATTGTTTTTCCGATTTTTATATCCACCACAAATACGGCTGTCTCTTCACAGGGAAAATACACTTTTTCCTCAAATTCATCCGTTGTCTGATACACATAATATCCGTTATCATCCTTTGCGATGGATTCATTGAAATATTTTATAATTTTGTGATGTTCAAACCGGCCATGCTCATTTCTCCAGACCCCGTTTTCATCCATCCAGAATACAGCATCTTCCTTTGAAATAATGATCTGCTTTTTTTTGCCCATAAAATAGTGCCCCTGAAAAACAAAGTGCTGAAAACAAAGGTCTTAAAAGATCTCTTTACTTTCAGCACTCAATTTAAATCCGGAAAAAATGACCGGATTGTTTTTGTTAATGAGCCATCAAGCTCCACAGCACACCTGCTGCAATGGCAGATCCGATAACACCGGACACATTCGGCGCCATGGCATGCATCAACAGAAAATTGGTGGGATCCTCGCGCTGACCCACCATATGAACCACCCGTGCTGAATCCGGAACAGCCGACACACCGGCCGCACCGATCAAAGGATTGATCTTGGTTTTCAAAAACAGGTTCATGATTTTGGCAAAGAGCAGACCGCAGGCAGTTGCCACACCGAACGAAAGTGCGCCCAGAACAAAAATCTTGACGGAGGCGGTTGTCAGAAACACATCGCCCTGGGTACTGGCACCTACCGTAACGCCTAACAGAATCGTTGCAATATCAATAAGCGATGTTCTTGCTGTTACCGCAAGCCGTTCTGTCACGACCGCTTCTTTAAGCAGGTTCCCGAAGCACAGCATGCCCAGCAGCGGCAAGGCTGCCGGCGCCAGAAAACAGCACAGAACAAATGCCACTATCGGGAATATTATTTTTTCTCTTTTTGTTACGTCTCTGGGTTCTTCCATCCGGATCAGACGTTCTTTTCGGGTGGTCAGAAGCTTCATGATGGGCGGCTGGATAACCGGAACCAGCGCCATATAAGAATATGCCGCAACCGCAATGGGCCCGATCAGGTGCGGTGCAAGTTTTGCCGTAAGAAAGATAGCAGTGGGACCGTCTGCACCGCCGATAATGCCGATGGCTGCAGCTTCATTTCCTTCAAACCCAAGGGCCAGTGCACCCAGAAACGTCAGGAATACGCCCATCTGGGCAGCGGCTCCCAGAAGCATGAGGACCGGGCGTGCCAGAAGTGTTGAAAAGTCCGTCATGGCCCCGATACCTAAAAATATGAGTGGCGGATAAATACCCTGGGTTACGCCAAAATATAAATAATGCAGCACTGAATTATTTTCATAAATTCCCAGACCCAGCCCTTTGAAAATAGGAATATTTCCAATCAGCATGCCAAATCCAATGGGAACCAGCAGCAAAGGCTCATAATCTTTTGCAATTCCCAGATAAATAAAGACCATACCCACGATGATCATGATAATATATCGGTAGTCCCACAGGTAAAACCCGGTGTTATGATAAAAATCTAAAAATAACGCATCCATATAATTTTCCTCTTATATATCAAATTTCCACAATCCGTTTACCAGATCAATTCTTACCTTACCGCCCGGTCAGACACTTCATTTTTCCACATAAAAAAACCGTTTTCATCCGATTCGACAATTCTCATTTTCAACAGTATATTCAAACTGGGGTAAGGGTCTTTTATTCCACTGATCTGGGCAAGATGCAGCAGTCTGGGCAATGAAAAATGATCATCCAGAGTTCGGGCCAGAAGGGCAAACTGCTTGACCGTTTCTTTCTGGCTCCGGGTTAAAACAATAGTGATAATTTTTTCACCCTCTTTTTCATCCACTTTTTTAGATTTTTTAGATTTAAAAAAAGCCGTTATTTTTGAAGGATCTTCATACAAGGCAAGCACCTTGTAAAGTTGAGAAATCACCAGCGAAAGGGATACCAGTCCTGAAAACACGATCGAAATACCAACAATGGAAATCGCCCATCCGTTACTGGCATTGATAGATTCTAATCCGTACAAATGTCCACCTCCACTCTTAAAATTGTTGCAGAAGACCCGGGCCTTCATTGTTTTTTGCAAAAGGCGCTTTGGCATCAAGATACTCCTGCCAGGCATCCATAATCGTTTCCGCCATGGCGGAATCTTCCCGGATAAGTTCCATAAACCCCTGTCTTGATAATGCAAAGACACTGCCTTCTTCCAAAACGCTTAAACTGGTTTTGTATTTTCCTTTGGCAGATAAAAGTTCCAGTCCCATAAAATCACCAGGTGTGTCCAAAACGATTGCTTTGCCTTCATCCATGGCAAGCAGGACTGTTCCTTTACCCAGAAGAAAAAACGTATGTGCCGTATCACCGGAATTTGTAAGGATATCCCCGGGGTGAATCGTCCACTGGTCAAACATGCCAGCCAGACGTTTCACAGAATCCGCATCAAGAAGGCCAAAAACCTTTGATTTTTTTAAAATTTCTTTAATATCACGCATGCTTTCCCCACATAATTTATTCATTTTTTCATAAAAGGATTTATTCAAGCATATTTTGATGGTGCTGTCGATAGAAAAATATCAGAAAATTCAGTTTTTGACAGCATTGAAGCTTCCCGCAGATTCAATGTCCCTGAAATGCTGCCAGACCCTTATGAACGGAGACAAGGATAATAAAAATCCTTTGACTTTTTGCTCAATTTTATTGATACTCAAATATCATTCACCCCCATTCCATGATAAGGAGAAAACATGCCGGCACCCATGATATCCATTGATGAAATTTCCAAGACCCTTTTAAAAACAGCCCAGCATACCCTTGAAACCAGCACCCGACAGGAAGTAACTTATTCGTCAACCATACAAAGAATCCCCAAGGTTTCCATGAAACCCGACCTGACCTGTTTTGTTCAATTCAACGGAGATTATAACGGCCTTCTTGTTATTAATTTCAGCGCAAATGCCGCTTTTGAAATTTATAAATCCTATATGAAAGCCATGGGAATGCCCAAGGACGAACTGGCCGGAACCCTTGCGGACCCTGATGTTTCAGATACCATAGGAGAAATCACCAACCAGATTATGGGCCAGATGGTTAAAGAAGTTGAGGATGAATTCAGTCTTAATGCCGTTTTTGGACAACCCAAGGCGCTGACCATCAACAGCTCCATCACCCTGGTCATTGATTCGGACTACAGGGAAAACAGAAGACTTTCCTTTAAAATCGGCAATTACAGTTTCAGAATTGAAATTGCCATGGAGCACAGTGAGTTTATTCTTATTTAGTTTTAAAACCCGGAAGATCCCATGAAACGCATAATATCATTTTTTGTCGCTGTCTTTATCTTTTTGTGCCCCATGAATAATGCTTTTGCCATATCCATTCCCGAAGAAAACGAGCTGGCCAAAAAATTCATGAAAATGGTAAAAGACAACAACATGATCTTGAATGATCCCGCTGCAAACCATCTGGTAAACCAGGTTGGCAGGCATCTTCTGTCTGTTCTGCCGCCTCAGCCGTTTAATTATTCATTTTATATTGTTGATGATGATATCTTCAATGCCTTTGCAAGTCCAAGCGCCAATATTTTTGTGTACCGGGGACTGATCACCGCCCTTGATTCCGTTGATGAACTGGCAGGCATTATCGCCCATGAAATAGCACATGCCTCCAGCCGTCATGTTTCAGAATCCATTGACCGGGCAAAATATATCAATCTTGGGAGTCTGGCCGGATTGCTGGCAGGCGTTATTATCGGCAGCCAGTCCGGAGGAGATGCCGGGACTGCAGTTATCGGAAGCTCCATGGCAGTTGGACAGACCGCCATGCTTGCCTTTACAAGAGAAAATGAAACCGAAGCAGATGAAAAAGGCATCATGTACTTGAAAAAAAGCTGCTTTTCGCCCCGGGGACTTTTATCCGGCCTGATGAAAATCAGGGCAGCTGATTTCAAGGGAATTGAAAATATTCCCGATTATGTAAAAACACATCCGGGAACCGGAAACAGGATTGCCCATACCGAACTCATCCTTTCTGAACAAGGGGATGATAAAGACAAACCGCCATGTCCTGCGACTTTCCAGTTTGACATGGTAAAGCACAGACTTTTAGGGCTCTATTCAGATATTGAACCCGCATTGAACAAATTGACCACCCAGCTGGAAAACGAGCCCTCAAATCCAGCCATGAATTATGGTATCGGGCTTATCTATGACAGAAAACTGATGCGGGAAAAAGCGCTGTTTCACCTGAGAAAGGCATTGTCTGTTGATCCTTTTAATCCGCTGATCCGGATAGAAATGGGAAGAATCTACCTTGAAAGCAAAGAAACCCAAAAAGCCTTTAACATGCTCCAAGACATTGAGTCTGATCCTGTTTTAGGCCTCCTGGCAAAGTCCTATCTGGGCTCAGCCTATCTTGAACTGGGAAATCTTGAAAAAGCCAAAATATCATTTTTACAGATAATAGAAAAAGAACCCGTACTTTATCCCAAAGCCTATTACCACCTGGCAAATATCCTTTCCCAGGAAAAAAATCCAGGGCTGTCCCACTATTATCTGGGGGTGTATTATGAAAAAACCGCAACACCTAAAACAGCCAAGATTCACTTACGAAAAGCGCTGGAAAAATTAAAAGATCCCGGCGACATCGAAAAAGCCAAAACACTTCTGGACAAACTGGAAAAAGAATTCCCGCAGAACAACGCTGTTCCCAGAATTTAGACCCGCTGTGTTAAACCATATCAAACCCATTATTATATATTAAGTGCTGCGAGAAAACCGCCATGAATTGCATCATTGAGCTGCCTGGGTGCTGCCCCGTCACCAATAACTGAAAAAGGGATACCAAGGGTTTCAATCTCTTGCGAGATCGTTTTAACGGATTTAGAGCCGGATGCAATGACCACATTATCAAATTGTTCCTGTTTAATTTCATTGCCTGATTCATATTTAACCAGACCTTTTTTAACGGAAAGAACCTTTGCTGAGGTATATGATTTCACACCATATTTTTCCAGATTTCCAAACAATACCCATCTGGTGGATTTGCCAACACCGGCACCAGTTCTGGCAAGCATTTCAAAGACCGTAACTTTTGAGGTGCCTGTAAACACATATTCTCTTAATTTCTTGTCAGATACCGCTTCATATCTGAACAGAAAATGAAGAACTTCCGGAGACATGCTTCCCTTTGAAGCAATAAAGTGTGCTGTTTCAAGGCCCACTGCTCCACCACCAATGACGGCAACTTTTTTCCCAAGAGGCGGGTTATCTTTTAATATATCCCATGAGGTATAGACACAGGGACTATCAACACCTTCAATGGGAGGAACAAGAGGTTCTGCTCCTTCTGCAACAATCACATGGTCAGGATTTTTTTCTTTTATCAATTGCGCTGTAACTTTTGTATTAAAGATAACGTCAATATTATATTTTTTGAGCATTGCCCGGTAGTAGCGTATAAATTCCAGTAATTCCTGTTTGTGGGGCGGTGCTCCGGCAAGCCACAACTGCCCGCCGATTTCATTGTCTTTTTCATAAATTTCCACATGATGGCCCTTTCGTTTTGCCGTTATTGCAGCTTCGAGCCCGCCGACACCAGCACCCACCACCAGAACCTTCTTGGGTGAATCGACTTTTGTTAGAATTCTTTCTCCCTCAAAACCTGCCTGTGGGTTTCCAAGGCAAAAAACAGGAGACCCTGAAAAAATCTGGTCTGTACACCCCTGGTTGCACCCAACGCAGGGCCTTATTTCTTCAGGCTTGCCTGCTTTTGCCTTATTGGGCCACTGGGGATCTGCAATGAGAACCCGGCCAAGATTCACCATGTCGGCAAAACCATCCTTTATAATATTTTCAGCTTCATAGGGTGTTGTAATTCGATTTGAGGCCATAACAGGGATGGAGACGGCTTTTTTAATATTCTGTGCAAAATATGCAAAGGTTCCCCGTGGCAGTTCCATGGGAAGCTGAGGAATTTTTGATTCATGCCATCCGCCGGTCACGTTTATCACATCTATGCCACACGCTTCGTATACCTTTGCAATTGCCGGCATTTCAGAATCTGTATTACTCTGATCCACCAGATCATTTCCAGCCATCCTTATACCAAGGGGATAATCGTCCCCAAGGCTCTGTCTCATCATTCTAATAATTTCATCTGGAAACCTCACTCGATTTTCAAAACTGCCGCCATACTCATCAGTTCTTTTGTTTTTAAGGGGAGATAAAAACTGGGTGATCAGATAACCGGCTGATGCAATGATTTCAACACCTTCAAACCCTGCATCTTTTGCCCTTGCCGCAGCCTGTACAAATGCTGTTTGAATCTCTTTTATCTCTTTGATGGTCATCTCTTCTGGTTCAGTCCTTGAATAATTTGAATAAATTTTTGAAGGTGCTTTTGGGGTGAGGTTGTTAATCATCATGGGATGGGAGTAGGCACCAGCATGAAAGAGCTGAATCCAGGGGCTTGCTCCCGCCTGTTTTATAATACCTGTCAATTTTTGAAACGATGGAATGTATTCATCTTTTTCAATGCCCAGTGTAAAAAAACCGGAACCGATAAAATCAACCCCCACCGGGCCGACCGTCACAATACCTGCTCCTCCGTGGGCAATCTCCTTGAAAAAATTGTAATACCTGTCGTTTAATTTTTTGTCCATGGAAAACAAAACCCCCAAAGAGGGATATGCTGTCCGGTTTTTAATTGTCAGATTGTTGATTTTAATCGGGCTCATCAGATTGTTAAACATATTATTCCCTTTATACATATCAATAGTTTTCGTATTAATTTTCAGCTGTTTTCAATCTTTGGACATATCACGGAATTTATATGGTTTCAACGTTATGTTGCTATAAAATGAAGATATAAAATAAAATGAAATATATTCATTTTGATTGTTGAAGACCCACCGGTACCACATATAGTAATAATGCATTTTCCATATCGATTTTGACATCTGACAAACGTCATCCAAATCTTCTCATAGATGTTTCAGCAGGAAAACCCAACATAATCTCTCACTGATTTTCCAAGCCTTTATTTTTCTTTGTATTCACTTGATAAAGCCTGATACAGGTACTATATATTATGTAAAATCTGTATCAGGACAATGAACGTGAATTTTCTGCTGACATTTATTCATTGTCATGGCCAACAGATAAAATCTGAAAAATGGGGCAAAAGATGAAAAAAACCGGAAGCAATATCGGCATTATCCTTTTTTTAATCTGTTTTTTATCGGGTTCGGTTTCCGCTGCCTTGGTGGCTAAAGACGAATATGTGATTGATTTTAATGCAGGCACCAATGGCCAGGTCTGGCTCAGGAATATGGATTTGTTCACAGGTTTGACCGCTTATGAACAAATCCTGAGCGTCGCTCGATACAGCCAGATCCCGGAAGACACACAGATTGCCACCTGGCACATTGCGACAGAATCCGATTTTAATAATTTGATGCAGAACTCGGCCGAAGAGGTTTATTCAGTATTTATCGGGGCGGATTTGTTCAGCAGCGCAGCACCATATTATCGTTCCGTCTTGAGTGGCCGGATATTGCCCGATTCCGGTTATACGCACTATGACGCAGGCATTTACAGAAGTGAAAGCAAATACGATCCGTCAGATCCGGTGCGGTACAGCTTTTTTCAGGTGGCCAATGGACGTATAAATTTTACAGTGGGGATACCGCCATTAGACGGCAATTATGCTGCTGGCAATTACGGAGCCTGGGTCGTTGCAGACATTATAGCCACGGCCATCCCCGTACCTGCTTCAGTATTGCTCCTAGGATCGGGAATATTTGCTTTCAGCATCAGAAAAATATTGTTTCCCTAAATGTCGTTCTTGTGCTCCGCCCTCATTTTAGACCATATCAAACCGTGAAAATTTCATGGAAAAAGTTCCCCTGCCCTGGGTGGCAGAACGTAGAGACGTGGAGTATCCGAACATTCTGGACAATGGTGCCACAGCTTTTATAATCTGAATACCGGCCTTGGAATTAATGGCCTCCACCTTGCCGCTCCTGACATTCAGATCTGCTATGGCATCCCCCATATATGCATCCGGAACAAAAATCTCCACTTCCATAATCGGTTCAAGAAGCTTGATAGTTGCTTTTTCCAGAATATTTTTACAGGCCATTGATGCACATACGGAAAACGCAAGTTCAGAACTTCTTTCATCCGCCCGCCCGCCTTCCACAATAATACCGACATCCACAAAGGGATATCCCTTCAATGAGCCTCCCTCAAGTGTTTCCCGGATTCCGGTTTCCACAGCAGATATATACTGCGGCGGAATCTGCTCTTGGGGTACCTTTGACTGGAATGTGATTCCCGCCCCTCTTTCCAGAGGAACAAGTGCAATATCCAGCTGGGCAAAAAGCATCTTGCCTGAAATCTCTCTTTCAAAAATTGAACTGCCCTTGACCTTTGAGGTAAGCACTTCACGGTAAACAACCTGGGGATTGCCTACATTCACCTGGGTATTAAACTCCTTGCGCATTCTGGAAATAATAATTTCCAGGTGCAGTTCCCCCATCCCGGATAAAATCGTCTGGCCGGTTTCAGGATCCTGGCTGACTTTTAAAGTGGGGTCCTCCATGATGAATTTTTCCAGAACAGATTCCAGTTTTTCCTGATCTGCATGGGTTCTGGGCTCTATGGCAATGGAAATTACCGGCGCTTCATATTCCATCTTTTCAAGAAAGACAGGATGTGTCTGGGTACACAGGGTATCGCCGGTCCCGGAGTCCTTAAGCCCCACAATACCGATAATATCACCTGCAGAGGCCTCTTCCATGCGCTCTCTCTTATTGGCATGCATCTGAAGTATTCTGGACAGTTTCTCACTCTTCCTGAGCAAAGGATTATATACATCATCTCCGGACTTTACCTTTCCAGAATATATTCTGACAAAAGAAAGTTTGCGGCCTTCAATCATGGATACTTTGAAAATCAGTGCTGCCAGTGGATCATTTTTTTTGGGTAAAAATTCCAGCTCTTCAAGGGTATCAGGATGAAGCCCCTTGATGGGCGGCACATCCAGAGGACTTGGCAGGAATGATGCCACGCCATCCAGCAAAGGTTGAATCCCTTTGTTTTTAAGGGCACTGCCGCAGAATACCGGCACGATCTTTCTTGAAATGGTTGCTTTCCGGATCGCCTGGGTCAATTCTTCATTCAGAATTTCTTCTTCGGAAAGATATTTTTCCATGATTTCATCATTCACTTCAGAGATGGCTTCCAGTAATTTGTCCCTGTAGTCCAAAGCCATATCCTCAAATTCTGAAGAAATATCTTCTTTTATGTACTCGGCGCCCTTGGTGTCATCATCCCAGATGATCTGCTTCATGTCTATCAGGTCTATCACGCCCGAAAAACTGTCTTCAGATCCCATGGGAAGCTGCAGCATCACCGGATTGGCATGGAGCTTTTCTCTGATGGAATGAACAGCGGCAAAAAAATCAGCCCCTGTCCGGTCCATTTTATTGACAAAGGCCATGCGCGGCACCTTGTACCGATCCGCCTGTCTCCAGACAGTCTCGGACTGGGGTTCTACACCTGCCACAGCACAGAATACACCGATAGCGCCATCCAGAACCCTTAACGCCCTTTCCACCTCAACGGTGAAATCCACATGACCCGGCGTGTCGATGATCTGTATCAGCGAGTTTTTCCATTCACAGGTGGTGACCGCAGAGGTGATGGTAATCCCCCTGTCCTGCTCATCCTGCATCCAGTCCATCACGGCCTCGCCATCATGGACCTCGCCGATTTTATAGGATTTTCCTGTATAAAACAGGATTCGTTCGGTAACAGTGGTTTTCCCCGCATCAATATGGGCCATTATCCCGATATTTCTGTACTGACTGATATTCTTTTTTTTGCTCATTTTACAATCAACATATTTGTTCTATAAAAGTGTTCAAGACCGATATGGCCTGCCAGTGTCTTTGCATCTTTCCCCTGAATCAGAATCTTTACCTGCTTGATTTTCGCAATATTCAAGGTCAATGAATTCACCATGGAATATACAGCCAGAAACTCACACAGGGTATCCATATTTTCAATTTTTTCATCATTCACATCCAGATCAACAAAGGCATCCCCGCTGTCCGTAATAAAAAAAGCCTTTATTTTTGTGTCAGAAGGCCAGGTTGCCTGATGGGGAACCTGGGAGGGCCCTTCAATCAGCGTGGTAAGGATCTGCTTTCCCAGTTCGTGGAAATCCAGTGAAGATGAAAACCATCTTTTCTCTGATTTCAATGCTGTCTTCTGACTGTCTGCATAATAGACAAACCCTTCAAACAGTTCTTCATATGCCGGTGGCTGAGCCCCCGGCATTGCAGAGTCTGCCAGAGCCCCTCCGGACACAACCAGAAAACCGAATATCATAAAAAATAAAATTGCCGCTTTTCCGGATTTCATGTGAAAACTCTTTGCCTGAATTCTTAAATTAAAATGATATTTGATACAGTATTGCCTATATTGTGTCAAGAAAATATCCCTTGCAAATCATTGGCGGGTTTAATAAAATTAGGCATTTTTATTAACAGGATCGTTCAATTTTTTACCAATAATTTTTACCGATAAATTCCAGGAGCAGATTAAAATAATGATCCCCGGTTTTGAAGCCTTAGTCGAACAAAGAATTAAAAAAGCCCAGGAAGAAGGACAGTTTGATAATCTTAAGGGCGCAAACAAACCCCTGAAATTTGAGGATGAAAATATCCCGGAAGAATTTAGACTGGCGTATAAAATCTTAAAAAATGCAGGCTTTCTTCCCCCGGAAATCGAACTGAGAAAACAACTGTCCCATACCGAACAGCTTCTGGCACAGACAGATATCTATTCCGAACACAGACCGCAGATTCAAAAAAAGCTCAACTACCTTATCACCAAAATCAATCTGTTAAGAGGGAACCGGTCGTTTTCGCCTCTTGAAACAGACACATATAGAGAGAACTTGTTAAACAAGATATCATGATATTTAAAAAAGACAGCGTGGTACAGAATATTTTCATTGCCGGCAGCATCATCCTGCTGCACATCCTCCTGCTTGCAGCTGTCGGCATGGCTGTTCTTTTATTCGGCGGCGTTTATACCTATCTGCCCTGGGTCATGGGACTCATTGCCGTTCTTGCCGCCGGTTCTGTCTGGCTTTTTTTCCGCAGGCTGAAAAGCAATTCACCGGATATCCAAAAAATTCTTTCCCGGCCCGAATTTCAGAACAGAACCATTGAAATCAAACTGCTTGGCGGCCTTGCCAGCTTCAAAATAGAACCCGACAGCAGGCAGGCCCCGGAAATCAGCCACACTTCCGGCCAGACCAGACAACTCATTTATGATAACACTCATCGCATTGAAACCAGAATTCTTGAGCTCAATACCCTGTTTGAAAAAAAACTCATTACAGAAGAAGAGTTCAAAGCAGCAAAACATGAACTTCTTCAAGGATAATACAAAGGGCGGCAAAGGAGCGGATTATGAAAAAAATCAGACTGGCACTATTATCCGGCGGTGTTTCCTCTGAACGAGAGGTCTCTTTGAACAGCGGCAGACAGGTTCTTGAAGCTCTGGATAAAAATAAATATGATATTACCGGTTATGATCCCAAAACCGATTTAAAACAGCTGGTGATGGATGCGGATAAAATCGATGCTGCCCTGATCATCCTGCACGGCCCGTTCGGAGAAGACGGAACGGTCCAGGGTCTTCTGGATCTTCTGGACATCCCCTACCAGGGTGCCGGTGTTCTGGGCAGTTCCATGGCCATGAACAAGCTTGTGGCCAAACGCCTGTATGACGGTGCGCAGATTCCCACCCCGCCCTATCTTTCTTTTTTCATCAAAGACGACATCAAGACATCTGATATTATTGACACGCTGGGTCTGCCTCTGGTTGTAAAGCCTGCCTGCGCAGGTTCCAGTATGGGCATGACCATCGTCAAAAATGAAAATACTCTTGATGCAGCCATCACACTTGGATTTAAACATGATGACTGCATTGTCATTGAGAAATATATCAAGGGAATTGAACTGACCTGCGGCGTCCTCGGCAATGATGACCTCAAAGCCCTCCCTGTCATTGAAATTATTCCCGGAGAAGGACATGAATATTTTGATTATACTGCAAAATATGTGGCCGGCGAAACCCAGGAAATATGCCCTGCCCGCATTGATGACACCACCACCCGAAATGTACAGCAGCTTGCCATTCAGGCGCACAGAGCCTTGTTTCTGAAAGGCTATTCCAGAACAGATTTCATCCTTTTCGGGAATGAACTGACTGTTCTGGAAACCAATACCATTCCGGGAATGACAGCAACCAGCCTTTTCCCCCAGTCTGCGCAGGCTGCAGGCTATTCTTTCTCCCGACTGCTGGACGAACTGATCCAGTTATCTGTTCAGGAACATGAAAAATTAAAATTAAGGAGATCTGTATGAAAATCTTAGTCGTTGGCGGCGGAGGCCGTGAACATACAATGGTATGGAAAATATCCCAAAGCCCTCTGGTGAAAAAAATCTACTGCGCCCCGGGCAATGCCGGAACCAGAGACCTTGCCGAATCTGTCCCCATCAATGCAGAGGATATTGACGGGCTGGCATCTTTTGCAAAGGAAAACCAGATTGACCTGACCGTTGTGGGACCTGAAGGCCCCCTGGTCAAAGGAATTGTGGATGTCTTTGAAAGCATGGGCCTCAAAGCCTTTGGACCGAGCCGGGCAGCTGCCCGGCTGGAAGGCAGCAAGGATTTTTCAAAACAGCACATGCTTAAATACAATATCCCCTGTGCAAAGGGAAAAGCCTTTACAGACCCGCTTAAAGCCAAAGCCTATGCCAACGCCATTGGTGCGCCCTGTGTGGTGAAAGCCGACGGTCTTGCCGCAGGCAAAGGCGTTATCATCTGTGCCACACTCAAAGAAGCCCAGGACGCCATTGATGCCATGCTCAAGGACAACGCCTTTGGAAATGCAGGGGCTGTGGTTGTCGTGGAAGAATGCCTGGCCGGAGAAGAAGCGTCCTTTATTGCCCTCACCGATGGCAAAACCGTTCTGGCCCTGCCCGAATCCCAGGATCACAAAAGAATTTTTGATAACGATGAAGGCCCCAATACCGGCGGCATGGGTGCATATTCACCTGCTCCTGTTCTGGATTACATGATGAGACAAAAAGCCATGAACGAGGTCATGATCCCTGCAGTAAAAGGCATGGCCAAAGAAGGCACACCTTTTAAAGGCGTTTTGTATGCAGGACTCATGGTGGACAAAGACCAGATAAAGGTGCTTGAATTCAACACCCGTCTGGGAGATCCTGAAACCCAGCCCATTCTCATGCGGCTTCAGAACGATCTGGTTCCCCTGATGGAAGCCTGCTGCGATGGAACCCTTCACAACCATTCCATAAAAATTGATCCTCGAGCTGCCATGTGTGTGGTCATGTCTTCGGGCGGATATCCGGGATCTTATGACACCGGCATGCCCATTAAAGGTCTTGATGCAGCAGCCAGAATAAAGGACACTATGGTCTTTCATGCCGGAACTGCTGTAAAGAACGGGCAGGTGGTTGCCTCAGGCGGCCGGGTGCTTGGGGTTACCGCCCTTGGGGAAACCGTAAAAGATGCCATTGACCAGGCATACAACGCCTGCTCCAAAATCTCATGGGATACTCATTTTTACAGAAAAGACATTGGTGCCAAAGCCTTGAAGCGGCTTTCCATTCTCCCGAAAGTCGGTGTCATCATGGGAAGCGATTCAGATTTTCCCGTGATGGAAAGTGCATTAACCATATTGAAAAAATTTGATATTCCCTATTATGTCACGGTTGCATCCGCCCACAGAACCCCGGAACGGGCAGCCAGACTGGCCGGCGAAGCCAGACAGAACGGGATCAGGGTTCTGATCTGCGGTGCCGGACATGCTGCCCATCTGGCAGGTGTCATTGCCGCCCACACCACACTGCCGGTACTTGGCGTGCCCATTGACTCATCAGCGCTTCAGGGCCTGGACGCCCTGCTGGCAACTGTCCAGATGCCTCCGGGCATACCGGTTGGCACCATGGCCATAGGAAAGTCCGGCGCACAGAATGCCGGTATTTTTGCCGCCCAGATCCTGGCTGTATCCGATCCTGTGCTTTCAGAAAAACTTGCAGCATTCAAACAGGACATGGCAGATAAAGTGAACAAAAAAGCCCGGTCTTTTGCATGATTAAAAACAACATCGTTCCTGTTGATCCGGACACCCCGGATCAACAAACCATTCTCCAGGCAGCAAAGATCATCGGCCAGAACGGCGTGGTGATCTTTCCTGCCAAATGCCTTTACGGCGTTGCAGCTAAAGCCCTGGATGAAAACGCCGTACAAAAGGTTTTTGACTTGAAGCAGCGCCCGAAAAACAATCCCATTCTGGTATTGATCCCGGACAGAAAACAGCTCAAGGACCTTGTGGTGTCCATCCCCGAGACTGCGCAAAAACTGATGGATGCCTTCTGGCCCGGCAATCTGACACTGATATTTGAAGCCGGAAAACATATTCCGCAAATACTCACCGCAGGCACCGGCAAAATCGGCATCCGGGTTCCCGTACATCCGGTGGCCAAAGCCCTTGTTGATTCTCTCGGGTATCCTGTCACCGGCACCAGCGCAAATCTTTCCGGCCAGGAAAGCTGTTCCCGGATACTCAGCCTGGACCCGTTTATCACAGCCCATGCTGACCTGATCCTGGATGCCGGTACCTTAAAGGGCGGCAAAGGCTCCAGTATTGTCGATATTACTCAATTCCCACCTGTTGTCTTGAGAGAAGGCGAAGTCTCATCAGTCCAGATCAAAAGCTGCATCTGATAAACCAAAACAATACCAGCTAAAACGATACTCATTTAAAATGATATTAGGATTTCATCATATGTTTTTCGCCATTTGGGTGGCGCAAGTTCCATGTCCGGTTTTTTATACCCCACAGCCAGCAGCGCAGGAATCCAGAAATTATCCGGGATTTTAAATTCCCTGCGAACCGCCTCATGATCAAAACCGTCCATGGGATGACTTTCCAGCCCCAGACTGGTCGCCGCATACATCAGGCTCATGGCAAAAAAGCCGGCATTTTTGACGGCAAAAGCAAGATTTGCATCCGGACTCCAGTTATAAAGGGATTGAGTTGCATTCTCAAACCACTCCCGCTGTTCAGCCTTCATGGCTTTGGATGCAAGCATCTGGTCCCAGTTTTTTTCAAATACCGGATGCCCTTTACTGGAAGTTGCCTTGTCCGCCAGCACAATCAGAACCACCGGCGCCTCAACCACCTTGGGCTGGTCCCAGGCAAGCGGTTTAAGTTTTTGCTTTTCTTCCGGGCTTTTGAGCACCATCAGATTCCAGGGCTGGAGATTAAAACTGGAAGGCGTTTTTGCTGCAAGTTCCACCAGCTGTTTCAGCTGTTCTTCACTCACCTGCTTTTTTTCATCAAAAAAATTGATCGCACGTCTTTTTTTTGCAATCTGTTCAAAATTCATGTGGACCTCCTTAAAATTCGGGCCTGACCCAAACCGGGATACCCCGGAACAGGATATTCCCGGAACTAAAAAATTCATAGCTCATAACATATGCACTTTTTTTGGATTGAAAACGATTATAATCATAAACTTAAATATTTACTTCATCCCATGATTCTGCTACTCAAAAAAGCAAATCAGTTTACGGATTATCATTTTTTTAAAGGAACCCGAAATGAAGCACATTCAAATTAAAAAAACATCGTATCTCTTCTTGCTGCCTGCCCTCATCCTGACCGTCTGCCTGCTGATGCCCGGAACATCAACCGCCCTTATGGATGGGAAAATTGATAAATTTTCTGCAGATCAGGTGGAATTGTCCGCTGACGGCAAAGCCTTGAACACCTTGAAAATTTATGTCACCCCCGATGCATTCCGCATGGATGGTATGCCGGGCACAGGGATGGATCCGGACATGCCGAAAACCAATATTTCCATGCTAACCCTTATGGACAAAAAAGAACACTATATCCTCAATCATGACAAAAAACTCTACTGTGTCACTCCCCTGGATGAAGACAGCATGCCTGCTGCCATGAAAGATTACAAGGAATCCGAGAAGATAAAAAAACTGGGCACAGAGACCATCTCCGGCTACACCTGCACCAAAAAACAAGTCACCACAACCGCAACAGTCATGGGCATGACAACCACATCCAAAATGCTGATCTGGGAAAGCGACCGGTTTGACATGCCGTTAAGGGTCCAGGCCGAGGAAGACTATACCACTGAAATCCGGAATATTAAAAAAGGCGCTCCCCCGGCCAGCCTGTTCAAACTCCCTGCAGGCTACACAAAAGTGGATAATATGATGCTGGTCATGGGAATGGATTTCGGGAATATGGGGGCGAGCATGGAACCGGATTCAGATGACGGGGACACTGCTGATGACGAAGACAGTTCCCAGGATCAGGAGGCCGAAACACAGGAACTGGAAAACGCGATCAAGGGGCTTGGCGATAAGCTGAAAAACTTCAAATTCGGCAACTGAGTGTCAGCCTATAATTTCATTGACAAATTTTTTGTTTTCCCTTAAAAGAGTAGCATTCATGCCGGAGTGGTGGAATTGGTAGACGCAGAGGACTCAAAATCCTCCGGGCGCAAGCCCTTGCGAGTTCAAGTCTCGCCTCCGGTACCAAAAAATTCTAAAAGGCTTTCAGCAACTCAACTGAAAGCCTTTTTTTTATTACTCAATTGAACCGGGTTGACTGGTTCATCGGAATGACCTGGGTGACAGCCCCTTCTTTTGTAAACATCATCTTATGATTTTGCCAGACAACCAGAATTGCAGCAGCAATCAGCAGATAGGTGTCATAGGGTGCAGCATCCGGAAAGACAGGGTTCATGAGCGAGAAGTGAAAGAAAGCAGACAGCAGAATACTGCCGCCTGACCTGTTGAACAGTGCCGTCACGATGACGCTTATTGCCAGACACCCTGCAAAGAATGCCGGGAATGACCATTCACTCTGCTGGGTTCCGCTAAGAAGAAAGGCCGGCATATGCCACAGTCCCCATATGGCCCCGAGAATCAGACCAGACCATAACGGCGCAAATTTCCGTTGCAGAAGCGGCAGTGCAAGCCCCCGCCAGCCAAATTCCTCAACCGGACCTTTGATGGCGGCAAGGACCATTGCCACAAGCAGAGACTGAAATGATGAAAATGGAAACGGATCTGTAAGAAGATTCCCCCTGATTGCGGAACCGCAAATGAAGATCAAAGGAATGCCAATGATCAGAAATGCATACCAGGCCATGCTGCAGCGCCAGAGCAACGCCCGTCCCAGGAAACGCCGAACGCCTTCCATGCCACCGGCACAGGCAACAAGAATAAACGCTGCGATTGCAGGCGCGTAAACCGCCAGGAAAAAAAGCGGATGATTGCCCGTGAGCTGGCCAAAAACAGAGGCCATGCTTTCCGGAAAAAAGATATACAAACCAAGAATACCCCAGGCCAGACCAAAGGAAATCAGCAGGAATGGAATAAATGAGCGCAACGGCACCCGATATGTTTCACGCACTACAGTCGCTGGGGACATGTTTTTCCTCCTGTTTTTCAGTTTGCAATCGACAATATCAGGTTTTGAACTGCATGGGTATCCATTATCAAATAATTCTGAAAAATTAAGTATTGGATATGCAATCAGGACTTTACCAGCATGCGGACTATAACACACCGCATAGGGAATACACTTAAAATCGGGAGGCAGGACTCAAAGTCGTCGAAAGAATAAATCCATTCTTGGCATCTATAGCGTCACCTTCATTGATGGACAGACCGTGTTGATGAAATTGTTTAAGCACTTCACTGTTAGCAGCCGTCACAGCTAAAAACAGAACTTTTTTAAACAAAATGCAGCTGATAGATATTATTCAAATGACAAATTCGTCCAGTTGTGCAGCTGTATTTAAACAGCGTCATTGACATATGGTTTTAATGTTTATCCGTTTCGTTATCCCAAGGCAAGTGCGAGACTGCAAGACAATTAAACCTTAAATGTGCTCACCAGCTTATCCATTTGTTCTGCCATCTCAGAGAGGTTTTTGGAGTTTGTGTTTACCTGTGAACTGCCTTCGGAAATATCATGGACTGATTTTGTGACCAGTCCGATCTGTTCTGCCAATTCTGTGGACACTTCTGAATTCTTTGCAACATGAACATTTACATCTGAAATTCCCTGAGCAGCCTGGGACACATTCTCGGAAATATTTTTTGTTGTAGCAGACTGTTCTTCTACTGCCGAAGCAATCGTCAAAACATTTTCATTAATATCACTAACAACATTGGTAATTTTTGAAATTTCCTCCACTGTGCTATTGGTGGAATTCTGAATGGCGTCTACCTGACGTTTAATTTCCTGGCTGGCTTCTGCTGTCTGTTTTGCCAACTCTTTTATCTCATTTGCAACGACGGCAAAACCTTTGCCGGCTTCTCCAGCTCTTGCTGCCTCAATCGTTGCATTCAACGCAAGCAGGTTTACCTGCTCGGATATGTCAGTGATGGTTTCAATTACATGGCCAATTTCTTTTGCTGAACCGCCCAGTTCTCGGACGTTGGCCGAAGCGCTGTTAGTCTGGGAAACTGCGTCTTCCGTGATGGACCTGGTTCTGGCTGCATTTTGAGTTATTTCATTAATGGTACTGGACATCTGCTCCGCAGCCGTTGCAACCATATTGACATTTACAGAGGCTTCCTCCATGGCCGCAGCAATGGATATCATATTGTCGCTCATTTCTTTTGAAGCTCCAGAGGCACTTTGAGCCTCATCAGCTGCCTTGCCTGACCCATCAGCCAATGAGGATGAGATTTCTTCCATTTGTGTGGAAGACGTATTAAGTCTGGTAGAATTATCCTTCACCTGGCCGATAATTGCTTGAAGACGTTCAAGAAACTGATTAAACCATTGGCCCAGCTCCCCCAATTCATCCTTGGTCTGAATATTTACCCGTTTGGTCAAATCTCCTTCACCCTCAGCAATATCCTTAATGCGGGCCAGCATATCTTTTACGGGGCTCACAAGCCGCTTTGACATCAGCCAGGTAACCGGAACAACCAGCAGCATGCAAACCAAGGCCACCGCGCAAAGAATCAACACCATTTGCTGGTTATTTGATTTTACAACCGCATCGGGCTGCAGCAGTGAAAGAGCACCGCAAAATCCTTTTTCGTTAAAAATCGGAAGGATATTCTCAAAATAGCCTTTTCCATCCAGCTGAACTGTTTTGAACACTCCTTGACTGTTTTTTATAGTCCACGATGCAGACACCTGGTCTGTAAAAATAGTTTTATTAATACTCTTATAACCGGCCATATCACCTGCACTGAATTTTTCCTCGGCAAAAAAAGCAACGCTCAGCCCGGTCAGTTCTTTAATCCAACTCGCAATGCTTTCATCCATTTGAAGAAAAGTAACGACAACGCCAACGACTTTGGGTTCAAGGTTTTCAGTTTCAGAATTGAAAACCTGTGCCATGATCGGGCTTTCAACCTTGATACAAAGGATCCCTTCAATCGTTTGAAAACTGACTATTTCCTGCTCTTTTAAATCGCCCTGGTAACTGGCCTCTATCCAAATATTTTCTGAATCTGACGTTTTTATAAACTCACTGGTATTAATGCTGGTTCCTTTGGGAAGAAAAATATGACGAAGATTGCCATTTTCAATAAACCCTGCCCTATAGCCGTCTTTTTTTTCTTTGATTGAAAATGCAAGAAGGTCGCCTTGAGAGCCATATATGGCGACTTTCCACAACGCCCCTGTGACAGCTGTCCGGTAAGCTGCGATAATTATTTTATTGAATGAATCCTGAGTCATGCCTGATGAATACGCAGACTTGTCTTCTTTATACTCTTCTACAAACGTCAAGGCTTCACCTATATTATTAACTGCAATCATCTGCTTTGCAGCAGCCAGCATGGCATTCTGCTTTTCTTGCAGACTGTGCTGAAGCGTGCTGACCGAATTGTTCATAGCTTCCTTGACCATGGCGCTGTTCTGACGCTGGATGATCACCGACACAACAATTGTTGAAATAACACTGACGACGATTAGCATAATGAGAGTGTTTACGGTGATCTTAGAACCCAGTTTCATATTTGTTTGGATACCCATATTGTGCCCTCTCTTTTTGATGGGGAATTTTTATTCGGGATTAGACTTCCAGCCATTTTCTGTGGATTTCATAGTTGTTTTTAAGACCCTCTGGTTTTTCTTCAAAAACAATCTTGTCTTGGTCCATCATGTAGAATCGTTCAAAATTTTCTCTACCGGTTTTTAAAAACTTTTAAGCGTCCGTTTGGTTCATTTATAGGTTTGCCGATTTAGAATTCATTTCCATTGTGAACGGTATAATATTACGCGAATTTTGTTTTTGTCAAGAGAGTGTTGTTTGGTTGCTAAATAATGAAGAGGGCAAGTAGGCTGGACCCCAAAGCCTGGACAGCCAAAATGCCATGCAGTATGAAATGTTCATGATATCCATTCTATTTTATGTACAAACTTTACTGTTGCATTTTCCTGTAGGGAATGGTTAGTCTCCAATAAAATTGATTTTTCAAGTTAACTTTGTCGGAAACTAAAATTGTATATGAAGTTGAACTTAAAAGAACAAATTATGAACCAATCTATGAATCATCTTGTTAATCAAAGGTCCAGATAAACAAATGAAGGAAAAATTCTTAATAGAATTGTTAATAATGAGCTTTTTGGTTTTTAATTTGTCTGGCTGGGCTAAGGCGTCGATAGTGACTATCACTGCATCAGGAAATGTTGACCATGCCGCAGGTTATCGGAACTCAACTCTAACAGGGTATGATGCTCAAATAACAGAACTCATGGGTTTAAAAATGACAGCTATTGCAGTTTATAGTACTGATGGCATTGAGGAAACTCCATTACGTGATGTTATTAATTATGAAAATGCTTTGAAATTTTTTTCTGTAACTCTGGATAGCCAAACTCTTACAGACCTATCTATAGAGAACACAGACAGTATGATTCAAATAGCTAATAATTATCTCTATTTTAATGATAATTTTGCGATAGTATCTCATAGTTTTCCCTCATCGAATAAGTTGATGCTTTTTCCAGACCAGATGCCCTGGGATGAGGTTGCCTCCACTTTAGTGTTGCGTGATCTCGATGGATTAGCTTGGTCTAATGCAGTTCTTCCTTCAGAATTTAACTTTGATATATCAATTCTTGAATATAAAAATATCAGAACAACTTTCAGCCCATTGCAGGGTAATTTCAATACAATTGTAGAAGCGACAATAACCTCATTTGAAGTAGAAATATCCCAAAATAGTGTTCCGGTTCCAAGTGCAATCTGGTTGTTTGGATTTGGCTTTGCTTGCATACTTTTTATCAGACAGCGCAAATGAAAAATAATGAACAGTGTTCATACAGTTAGTAATAAGCATTGAAAACTGAAGGGTATTAAGGAGTTCATTTTATACATCAAGTTGAGTGAGGACTCTGGCTATAGCCAAACCTTTTCGGGATTCAAAAAGGGGAAGGACTATCCCCTGGTATTCACTTTAAGGCAATGGCAGGGCCTCATCATTCAGATAATTTTTAATCATGAATGATCTTCACTCTCCCTACAAGGCCATTTTCCAAACGGACTTTTACACCATGCGGATGTGAAGGCGACTTTGTCAGAAGATCCTTTACAACACCCTGGGTCAGTTTCCCGGATCTCTGGTCCTTTTTCAGTACAATGGAAACGGTTTGCCCAGGTTTAATATGGGCTCGTATTTGACCATCAGTCATTTCTAATTTCCAATAATCATCATAGGATTAATAATGGGGAGGCTTCTCATCTGCAGGAGCGTCGATTGTCGGGACTGTCAGACCATTGTCTTTGACAATTTTTATCTCGATTTCTGTCAAACGTTCTTCATTCATTTAAGATCGCCCTAATTTTTCACGCCCGATACACGCCTTTGATAGCAGTGATTGTTTTTTCAGGTTTGAGGCAGCCATTGGGTTCGATTATTAGCACAGGTAGTTCTGCTTGAGCAAGCCGGACAAATATTTTCTGACATGCCAGATCAAAATCCTGATACCCCGGGCTGTACCGAATCGTGCAGGATTCACCTTTCTTTTTATAAAGCCGGCTTATCTGTTGATTCAGATTACGCATGGCAGATTCGACAATAAAACTGCCCATCCGGTCCAGGACATAAGCCGGAAAAAGCTGGTGCTGATCCAGATGAATTTTAGATGTTTTTTCCAGGTCCGGACCCAGGGTGGCGATTAACAGAACCACTGAGTGGCATCCTGCCAGTAGCCGGTTGACTGCCTGACTTTGCTTGGCAAAGGGGTTGAAAATTGAATAAAATCCTTCTATTGAAATTTCCTGCTCAAATGTTTGTATTTGAGATACACTTATTGCTTTGTGCCATAATTCTGGGATGAGCCTGGCTGACAGTGCATCCTGTCCTGCCCCCAGGTATTTCATAAGGCGGTTCAGCACCTGGGTTCTGTCAAACAAGGGCATCGCTTATCTGGGTTCCTTCAAGATCTGCCTGGCCAGAGAAACTGCACCGACAGCATCTTTTGCATAGAATTCCGCCCCCAGTGCTTTAGCCTGTGAAGCAGAAACAGCCGCCCCTCCAACCATGATATTTATCCTGTTGGGCACATCGTTCGCCACAAGGAGACTGATTTTTTTTATCTCTTTTCTGGAGGAAGTTGTAAACGCAGAAAGTCCGATAATTTTGATTCCCGGAATTTTCGCAGCTTTCACAAAATCCTCTGCCCGGACATTTGTTCCAAGGTCAGCAACGGGAAATCCGTTTGCCTCAAGCATTGCTTTGACTATATCTTTGCCTATTTCATGAAAATCACCTTCAACAACACCAAGAAGGATCTGCGGGAGGCTGTCTGTTTCAGGCAGGTATTTTTTAACCTGCTCAAATCCTAAATAAAACGCATCCGTGAGCAATAACAGGTCCGGAAGGTAAAACCGCCCGGATTCATAAAGGCTGCTTGCTTTTCGAACAGCCCTCATCAAGGCGCACTGAATGATGGTTTCAGGCGCAATCTCTTTTGCTGCAAGCCTTTGGGTCAGCTCAACCGTTTGTATCTGGTCTCCTGAATACACACAGTTTCCCAACTGCCTGAGTTCCTGCTGGTGTGTCTGTATTTTTGCAAGGCCTGCTCTGGAGGATTGAATAAAACCAGTAACATTTTCAACTGGAGTTGTGATGGGAAGCGCACATCCGGTACTTAGTGAAAAATTCGGCAGAACCCCCATCAGACAGGCAAGATCCCTGCACACAGTATCAATATGTTCAACTGTCGCATGAGCGATATCTTCTACCGGGTCAATATTTCCGATAATCTGAATATGATCCGGCACCTGATCTTCTATGGTTAACAGATTCATGCACTGATCAAAGCTGATGCCCTTGACCCCTGTGGCAGCCATGGCTGCCACAAGCGGGGTTGTTTCTCCACAGATGTGCAAGGCAGTGGGCAATCCGGGAAATGCCAAAAAAATTTTCGCCAGGTATTTTTGGGCAAACTGTTCAAAATCAATCGGGGATAAAAGGGAGGCAAAGGGATCTGATACCCAGACAAGACTGGCACCGGCATCCACCTGCATGGCTGCATAATCCAGTGCCACTTCCAGGCACTGGTCGATCAGCCGGCAAACCTGGTCCGGTTCATTGCGAAGCCCTTTCATGATGCGCTGTTCTCCGGCCACCTGCCCGGCAACAGTAAAAGGACCGTATACCATTGCCGCAACATGCTTTTGCGGGAATGTGCGTGCCAGCGCCTGAATTACATCCTGATTGACCTGCATGCGGGGCACATCCTTTGCCCCGGGAAGAAGAATCCCGGATGCAGGGCGTTCAACTGCAGGCAGGGCATTGGGAGAAAATTGAATCTTTGCGCCCATGGCTTCTGCCTGTATCACGATGTCGGAAAAACAGAACAGAACATCCGCATCCACACGTGAATAATACTCAAGCACTGCTTTTTTTTTAACTTCTGCGCGATGGCTGATGGTATCAATGCCCTCCCGGACCAGACCACAGGCCGGCAGGGCATTGATCGGAAAAACGCTGTTTTTTGAGCTGTTTACCATTATTGTCCCAATGCATTTTTGGTAAACGTATTGTCAACAATTGCTTCAAAGGGGACTTCTTTTTTCAGGATTTTGGCGGCCGTGAACACAGCAACCGCTGTATCATGACCTTTTTGGGTGACGATTCCTGTTTTGGTAAATGCACCGCTGTCCTCAATAACCGATTGTCGAATGGTGTCAAAATCCATACCGGCAAAAAAAGGTGCCACGGTTCTGGCAATGTCATCCATGGATGCTGCACCAATCCATTGTTCCGCCTTTACCATGGCATTGACAAACTGCTGAACAGTTTCAGGATTCTGCGCAATAAACTGATCTGTCACCTGGATAACTGAAAAAGAGTAGGACGGTGAATCAAAGTGGGTATAGGAATCCGGCATGGTATTCAGGCGGGCCAGGAGCGTGCCTTTGCCTTCTTTTATCAGACGGTGGGTGAGCGGCTGCCATGACACCACTGCCTGGACACGATCGTTTTGAAGCGCACTTGCCATGGTGGACATTCCACCGACACCCAGCATGGTAATATCCTTTTCCGGATCCAGTCCTGCGCCTGCGGCCAGATATCTGCCCACACCATCAGTTTCCGCCCCGATTTTTGTACACCCGATCATTTTTCCCTTTAACCCGGCAATGCTTTTTATTTCCGGTCTCCCTACAAGATAAAACGTGCATTTATCCTGCATCTGGTTGACAATTTTTGTGCTTTTGCCTTGTTCCCACATATTTGCGACCTGTCCATGGCCGGTTGCACAGAACTGCACCTGACCCGAAAGCAGCGCCTGCATGGCCAAAGGCCCGCCCTGGGCTGAATTGATAGAGACATCAAGCCCTTGTTCCTGGAACATGTTCTGCCCCATGGCCACATACAACGGCAGAAAGAAAAATCCCCTTACTGCTTCAGCACAGGTTATTTTTTTTAAATCACCTGCCCAGCCCCCGGAGAATGATCCCAATATCATCAATATGGAAATGATTATCGCAACAGTTATTTTTTTCATTTTTCCCCTTTTCATAATTTTATCAAAGATTAATATTTTCAGGTCTCCATTTTAAGACCCGGCGTTCAATTTTGTTAAAAACAGCATTGGTTGCCATTACCAGCAGTGCCAAAGCAAAAATGGCAGAAAATACCCGGTTGGTTTCAAAAAGTCCGGCAGCGGAATTAATCATCCACCCCAGCCCGGCATTTCCGCCGATATATTCTCCCACAAGCGCCCCTAAAAGTGACATGCCCATGCCTGATTTCAGCCCGGCCATTACCCATGGACTGATACCGGGAAGAATTACTTTGTGCATGATCTGCCGACGGCCGGCACCCATGACCCGGATCGTGTTGATCATCCCCTGGTTCATGTTTTTTAACCCGGCAAAGGTATTAAAAAAAACCAGAAAAAATACCAGAGTAAAAGCAAATACAATCTTAGAGGCAAGCCCAAGGCCAAACCATAAAATAAACAAGGGTGCCAGAGCGATTCTGGGAATCCCGTATACAACCATGATCAAAGGATCCAGCACCTTTGCCCAGAAAGGACTCATTCCGAGTATCAATGCGGCAACACAGCCGAAAACCGCTCCCAGGAAAAATCCGGCCATGGCTTCAAACAGCGTAATCCACGTATGAAAAAAAATGCTGCCATCTATTATCATGGACCATAAATCCTGGCATATGGATGTTGGCTGACCAAAAAAATAAGGATCAATTATTCCACAGACACAGAATCCTTCCCACATGCCCAGGCCGAACAGGATCAGGGAAATCCTGGTCCATAAAATTTTTTGGTCAAGGGTCATGATTGATTTCCGGAAAGGCTTTCAAAGGTTTGCCGGATATGTTTATGCAGACGGATAAAGGATTCTTCAAACTGAACATGATACTGTCGGGGCCTGGGAATCTGAATGTCAAAAATCTTTTTGATGCCGGCCGGTTTGCTGCCCATTAAAAAGATTCTGTCAGACATCATGATCGCTTCAACCAGATCATGGGTAATAAACACAATGGTTTTTTTTTCTTCCCGCCACAAAGACAGCAGATCCTGCTGAAGGTTTTCCCTTGTCTGTGCATCAAGGGCGCCAAATGGTTCATCCAGCAAAAGTACCTCTGGATTAAACGCAAGGGTCCGGATCAGGTCCACCCGTTTTTTCATGCCACCGGACAGTTCCGAAGGAAAGCGGGTTTCATTACCGGTAAGTCCCACCTTTTGAATCAATTTGTTGATTCTGGGTTCATACTCGGTTTTAGGGATTTTTTTTATTTCCGGACCGATCTGCACATTCCGGAGCACTGTCCGCCAGGGAAGCAGCGTATCTGACTGGGACATATATCCTGCCCATCCAAATGTCTGATTTTGCGTTGCGCCATTGATACGGACATTCCCGGAATCCTGCCGGGTTAACCCCAGGATGATTTCCAGAAGCGTGGTTTTCCCGCACCCGCTGGGACCCACAATAGAGACAAATTCATTTTCCCGGATATGCATGTCTAAATTCTGCAGCGTGGGGACAGATGTTCCGTCGTTGGCAATATGGGAAAAACAGATATTATCAAGCTGTATCACTGTTCTACCTGTTTGCCACCTCTTGCCCAGTTTTCATCCGGAACCTCTTCGATGATAACAGTGGCTCTTTTTGCAAAATCCTCGTCACCCACAGCCTCGGCAAAGCACTGCGCCATCTTCTGCATCAGTCCGGCTTTGGTTTTTTTATCCTTTAAAACCCCTTGCCTTGCTTTGATAATTATCACAGGCATATCAGCCCTCCGAATTAGTCGTTTTTAATTCAGGGATAATACGGATAAACCAGGCTTCAGATCAAATCGTTTTTATGGATATGGCCGGTGGGAACGTATTGCTATTTTCGATAATCAATAATTTATGATCATCTGAGTTTTCAAATTTCCGTGCAGGGCTTATCGGGTTTGATTTTTATCCGAACCCGCATCCAGAACCTCCCGCACCTTTTCTGTCAGGTCTGTCATTGAAAAGGGTTTCTGGATAAAGGCCACACCGGTGTCAAGCACGCCCTGGTGGGCAATGACATTGGCAGTATAGCCGGACATGAACAAAAGCCGGATGTCCGGATAAAGATCCATGATTTTTCCGGACAGGTCACGCCCATTCATTTCCGGCATGACCACATCGGTGATGAGAAGATCAATTCTATCTGTATAATTTTTGGCCATCTCAATGGCCTCGGCAGGTGTGCCTGCAGATAAAACCGAATATCCTTTCCGTTCAAGCATCATCCGGGTCAGTCGTAAAATCGCCGGTTCATCTTCTACAATCAGAATGGTTTCCTGGCCGCCCGGGGTTAGTTTTTTCTCAGGGACAGTCTTTTGAATGTCTTCATCGGCAACCAGGCGGGGCAGGTAAATTTTAAAGGTGGAACCCTGGCCCGGCTCACTGTATACATTGATGAAACCGTTATTCTGTTTGACAATCCCGTATATTGTCGCAAGCCCGAGACCGGTGCCTTTGCCCATCTCCTTTGTGGTGAAAAACGGCTCAAAAAGGCTTGCCAGGGTGTCCTTGTCCATGCCGCAGCCATTGTCACTGACCGCCAGCATAACAAAATCACCGGGAATAAACCCGGCATGTTCGGCGCAATACTCCTCATCAAGGCTGACCATGCCTGTTTCAATGGTGATTTTACCCACATCGGCAATAGCATCCCGTGCATTCACACACAGATTCGCCAGGATCTGATCAATCTGGGATGTGTCCATTTTTACTGGCCATAAATTTTTAGAAGGTTTCCAGAGAAGATCGATGTCCTCACCGATCAGCCGTTGCAGCATGGTCAGCATGGTTTTCACGGTGGAGTTCAGATTCTGTTTCCGGGGGGAGATGATCTGTTTTCTGGCAAAGGTCAGAAGCTGCCGGGTCAGATCAGCCGATCTTTGCGCGGCCATCTGGATCTCTTTGAGGTCTGAATAAATGTCATTATTTCCCTGCGCACGTTCCAGGGCCAGTTCCGCATGTCCCAGAATAACCCCCAGCATATTATTGAAATCATGGGCCACACCGCCTGCCAGGCGGCCTACGGATTCCATTTTCTGGGCCTGGAGGAGCTGGGCCTGCAGCTTTTCTTTTTCCAGTTCAGCCTGTTTCACATCGGTAATATCGCGGAATTCAACCGTTCTTACCTGTTTCCCTTTATAGGGTACATTCCGCGCTTCCAGGCGTATGGGGAATTCTTCCCCGTTTTTGCGCAATCCCATGGCCTCATATGGCTTTTCATAACCGGATAAAATGTTTTCCATAACAGCGGGTCTTGATTTTTCTGCGATCAGCAGCAGTCCATCCATTCCGATTAATTCATCAACAGAATATCCGGTCATTTCTGACAAACCCTGATTGCACTCCAGAATAACCCCCTTGTCATGGATGGCTATTCCACCAAAAGATGCATTATGAAGGGCTTTGAAACGGGTTTCGCTTTCCCTCAGATCCTTTTCCTGATTTTTTTTATCAGTGACATCATCATAGATGGTCACAATCTCGCCTGAGGGTAATTTGAAAATATGATTTTCATAATAATTTGAAAAACTGTCATCCTGATAGATTTTGGCCGGATAATATACAGGAGTGCCGGTTTCCCAGACTTTTTTCATGGCAGGTATCAAGCCGTACTCGTCAATATTGGGCCTGAGGTCAAAAAGACTTTTGCCCATGACCTCTTCAAGTTTTTTCCCTTCCATTTCAAGGCTTTTCCGGTTAAATCCCCGGATAATATAATCGCTGCCCTTTGATCCGTCATTTCTGACTTCATAAATACCAGACCCGCTGGTCATATGATCAAATAATTCCCGAAACAGCGCTTCTTTTTCAATCAGCGTTTTTTCAACCTGCTTTCGTTCCGTAATATCCTGATAATTTCCCAGGATTCCCTGTATGTCAGGATCATGAAAAAGATTGGTTCCTGTAAATTCTATCCACTTATAACTGCCGTCTTTATTCCGGTATCTGCATTCTATTGTGCTCACAGCACCCGGTTTGTTCATCATCTTTTCAAAAAAGGTGCGTGTGGATTGTATATCATCAGGATGTATATTATTCCAGGTGCTTTCCCCGACAACTTCTTCGGGTTTCCAGCCAAATAATTTTTCAATATTCGGGCTTTTATATTTATTGATACCTTTCTGATCAATAATGACAATTACATCCCCAATGTTCGCAACCATTTTGCTGTGTCTGGCTTCACTTTTACGTAAATTCTCATTGGCCTGTCTGCTCTCGATGATTTCTCCAATCATCCGGGCCATATGCTGACATCGTTTTTTGCCCAGTTCAATAATAAACTCCGGCCTGGGTTTATAGGCATTTGCTTTGGCGTGGAGAAGATCAAAACTGATATTATATTTTTTTGACAGTTCAAGAAGCGTTTCAGCGTCTCTCGGCGGATTTCCATATCCGATACTGACAACACCGATGATTTCCTTCCCGGCCCAAACCGGCACCGCATAGAGCCTGATACCACCGACGCATTCGATGTCAACAGGCTTTCCAGAATTAATGGCAGCTTTGGCAGAATCATTCCAGCAATTATCATGACACAGCCATTTCCCGCAGGTGAGCGCCTTTTTGACATCGTTCATGCCGCATAATCTGAAAGATGCCGTATCAAGATTCTGGCACCAGGATGATTTAAAAATACCATAGGCATAGTCCCCGTTGGCTTCATACACCGCAAGGGACGTGTCCAGCAGCGCCATGACATCCGCTGCCATCTGTTCAAGATTTTCTTTTTTTACGCCATCCAGAATAAGCCGTTTTCTGTTATACTCTGTGACATCGCCGTATGCGGACTCAAAGTGCGAATCTTTTGCATCAGCCCATGGCATTTCTTTTTCAATAATCCACTCATATCGCCGAAGCTCATCTTCAGTTGGCCTGTCCTCTGTGATATCGTTCTTATGATTATGTGCTGCCGGTTTCCCATTTCGTTCAGATTCTATTTTTTCAAGCTGCCGAACCCGTTTTTCCAATTCTGCATAAGTGGGCTTCACTGTCATCGGGGACCCCTTTTAATGTCCGAAACATGCATTCATTCCACGAGAATTTGACAATATCAGTTTTTTGGTGTCATTGGTATCATATAATTTTGCGACCCCGTCTCTAACACAAAATGAAACCCGAAGATCTATTCTTTCATTTTGCGTCTGTTCAGGCCGGAAAGCCCGAGCAGACCTGCACAAAGCAGGAGAATGGTGCCAGGTGCCGGGACAGGACTGCTATCATAATTCAACACAAGAAATGGTTGATAATCTGCTGATTCACTTGAATAAAAATAGTTTTCAGCATGTAACGTTTGTGATTCGATACCCCATCCAAAAACCGTATCCCCATTATCAGTTTGCCAAGACAGCAAACTGGCTGTTACATCAAACACCAGCTCCTGCGGCAGGCTTGCGCTATCAGCTGTCAATTTAGAATAGGACGTTATGAAAATACCATCAAGAATGCTGCCATAATTACGCTCTGTGACGGTGCTTTCATCCCAATTTCTGACCAATTGATATAACTTTATAGTATTCGGGAATGCGGCAGATTCGCGTGACATCCATAAGTGCAAATCAGCTGAGATGATATTTGCACCCGTTGAGATTTGATCTGGTTCAGTACCAAATATATCTACAAATTTAATCAGGCCGAATGTGTCATATATTCCATTATTGGCAGTTCGAATTACAGTAGAATTGCCATAGTTATCATCATTATGCAGAATATTGGAAACAAATACAATGTGAGAATCTTCTGCTTCTGTAAATGTAATTGAACCTGCCAGACAAATAGTTGATAAAAAACTCAACAACAATAAAAATGTAATACAAAGTGTTTTTTTCATTTCAATCACCTCATTAAATTAATTTTTCCTTTCTCAAGATACAAAAACATTTTCAGTCCTTAAATTGAGAAAGGGATTAGTTGAAGTTTAGCATGCAAATTTCAAGCCAGTCAATACAAACATAGAAAATTTCGAGGAACCTTTGATTTCCCGATCATTTGCTTTGCTGATGGCATCCTATCTTCAAAAAAAGATATCCATCCAAAAAAAATCATGCTACAAGCATTCAGGCCATCTGTCTGAATTATAAAAGTTTTTACCAAGGAGTCATGACCATGGAAAACGATTCGCCCAGCCACCTGAAAACAGATATTCTCATTGTAGATGCTGTCCCTGAAAATCTGACTGCGCTCAAACAGATTCTAAAGAAAAAAGGCACCCGTTTTATTACGGCCAAATCAGGCAAGGATGCTTTAAAAAAAGTAAAAAATCATGATTTTGCCCTCATCCTTTTAAATACCCAGATGCCGGATATGGACGGGTATGAAACCGCTGAACGCCTCAGAAAAAATCAGGACACCCGACATATCCCCATAATTTTTATTGCCGCAGCACCGGAGACTGACCAGGATATCTTTAAAGGCTATGAATCCGGCGCTGTGGACTACCTGCTCAAACCGGTTGACAAAAATATCATCCAAAGCAAAGTGAATGTGTTCACTGAATTATATCACCAGAAAAAACTGATACAAGACCAGAATGCCCAGCTTCGAAAATCCAATAAGGAAATTCTGCGCCGCCAGCATGCCTTTATCGAGCAGGAGCGTCTGAAAGTCGTCCTGCAGCTGGCAGGCGCCGCTGTCCATGATTTCAACCACCCGCTGATGGAGCTGCTGGAAAGCATCACCCAGATCGAAGCTGACGGAACCCGGTTTAAAGACCCCAAAGAACAGATTGAAAAAATAAAAAAAGCCGGCAGAAAAATATCTGAAATCATAGAAAATATTGAAATTTTAAATTACAAGACTCCGAACAATGAAACTGTTCAGGGACCGCTTTTGCAGGCCTATCAGAATGTCAGAATCTTATATGTTGAAGACAATGAAGTGGCTTTCAAGACCGTATCCATAATTCTTAAAAATGAGTCGTCCATATCAGTATACCGGGAAAAAACCGTTGAATCCGCACTGAAGCTTCTTTTAGCAGAAAAATTTGATATGCTTCTTCTGGATTATGATCTTCCGGATGGAACAGGCCTGGATCTGCTCCGGGCAACCCACCAATTGAAAATTTCCACACCTGCTGTTTTTATCACCGGACAGGGCGATGAAATCATTGCATCCAATGCCATACGGGAAGGTGCCTATGATTATCTGACCAAATCCCAGATTAACCGGGACACCCTTTTGGGCTCTATCCAGAACACACTTGAAAAATTTCGGCTTAAACAGACAGTGGATAAAGCCTTTGAGAAAATCACCATCATGTCCACCAGAGATGCCCTCACCGGGCTGTATAACCGTCAGTACATGGATGATCTGCTTTCAAAGGAATTCAACCGGGCCAGAAGATATAAAACCCAGCTATCCTGCCTGTTATTTGACCTGGATTATTTTAAGAAAATCAATGACACTTACGGACATGCCTGCGGTGACCAAATTCTAAAAGAGGTTGCCGCACTTTTGTCTAAAAACAGGCGGGAATCAGACTCTGTTTTCCGTTACGGCGGAGAAGAATTTTTCATGCTGCTGCCCCACACGGACATACAGGGCGCATCTGTGGTGGCTGAAAACCTTCGCAAAAACTGTGAGAGTGAAATTTTCACATACGGAAAACATCAGATTTACGTCACCATCAGCACCGGCATTGCGTCCATGCAGGTCAGTGAGCCTGAGAGCGCAACCGAATTCATTGTACAGGCTGACACTGCCCTGTATCAGGCCAAAAAAAACGGAAGAAACTGTTTTTGTCTGTATGCCGAGTCATCCGGATAAACCTGTCCCTGAAACCCGCCGGCATTCCCTGCCAATAGAAAATTTCTATACCTTCGCAATCCTTTCATTGATATTATGATTTTGACTTCCCGCCCTGTGGTCTGTAATCAGACAAAGCACAAAATCTGCAACAAAATAAAGGTACCTCATGTTTATTGGAATTGATATCGGATCAAGAACTGCCAAAGGCATCCTGTTTGACGGAAAAAAAATCATCGCAACTGCCATCTGTGACACAGGCATTTTCCCCAGGCGATCCGGCGAAAGCCTGTTTCAGGAACTGATAGAAAAGGCCGGACTTGCACAAAAAGATATTAAAAAAACAGTGGGAACAGGATATGGACGGGTGTCGCTGACCCTTGCAGATAAAACCATAACAGAACTGTCCTGCCATGCAAAGGGCGCACATTTTTCCTGCCCTTCAGCGCGGACTGTAATAGATATCGGAGGACAGGACAGCAAAGTTATCCGGATTGATCAAAGCGGTTCCATGAAAGATTTTACAATGAATGACAAATGCGCCGCAGGCACGGGCCGCTTTTTTGAAATTGCTGCCAGTGCACTTGAAATGGACATGGAAACATTCTGCGATATCCGCCCGGTTTCAGAGCCTTTCTGCCAGATCAGCAATATGTGCGCCGTCTTTGCTGAAACGGAAATTATCTCACTTCTGGCAAAGGAAATTTCAGTGGAATCCATTGCTGCCGGAATCAATCTGACGTTTTCAAAACGCATCTGTGCCATGGCAAAACGGATCGGCATATCCAATGATGTCCTGTTTGTTGGAGGCGTTGCCAAAAACAGCGCTGTAAAGAACGCACTGGCCCGGGCTCTTGATATCCAATTTCATCCGTTTGAAATTGATCCCCAGTTGATGGGGGCCTTAGGCGCCTCAATTTTTGCCAGCGAACTTTAGATATGGGACGTTAAATAAAAAACTTAAACATAAAGGAAAGTAAAAAGATGAAACCGCAGTTGCTTAAAAAACTTCAGCAGATCGCTGAACAGAACATCATGGATATTGAAGCCCATAAAAATAACGGCAACCATGCCATTGGTTTTTACTGCCTTTATGCGCCGACAGAGCTTGCAGTGGCGGCCAATGCTATTCCCCTTCCTTTGTGCGGAACCCGACAGGCACCCATTGAGGCGGCTGAAGAAACTCTTCCCAGGAATCTGTGCCCCCTGATTAAAAGCAGTTATGGGTTTGCTGCGACTGATACCTGTCCGTTTTTTAAATTCTCCGATATTATTGTCGCAGATACCACCTGCGATGGAAAAAAGAAAATGTATGAACTCATGAATGACATCAAACCGGTACATGTTCTGCAATTGCCCCAGCAGCAGAACACAGATCTTTTTTTAGAGCCCTGGAAACATGAGATCAAAACATTAAGAACCACCATTGAGAATGTTACCGGCAAAGACATCACCGATGAAAGCCTCGTTGGGGCTATTTCTCTGTTAAACCAGGAAAGAAAAGCCAAAAAAAGGCTCATGGACACCACAAAAGCAAAGCCATCTCCACTTTCCGGAATGGAATTGCTCGAGATTTTGTTCAAAACCGGTTTTTTTGCGGATAAGCAAAAAGGGATTGATTTGCTCAATGAAATTGCCCAGGCCTGTGAAGACCTCATACAAAAGAATGAAAGCCCCTATACCGACAAAACCCCCAGAATTCTTCTGACCGGAGTCCCCACGGGCCTGGGATCAGACAAGGTGGTCAAAATCATAGAAGAATCCGGGGCCAATGTGGTGGCGTTTGAAAGTTGCAGCGGGTATAAACAGACTTTTCAGGTGGATGAAACCATAGATCCCTATCTTGCACTTGCACAACAGTATCTGTCAATTCCGTGTTCAGTGATGAGTCCCAATCAGGGACGGTTTGATCTTCTGGATGAAATGATCCGTGAATTTCACGTGGACGGGGTTGTCGATCTGACCTGGCAGGCATGTCACACCTATAATATAGAAGCTGCCAAAGTTCATAATTTTGTAAACAAAAAATTCAATCTGCCCTATCTGCATCTTGAAACCGATTATTCGGAATCGGATACAGAGCAGCTTCGAATCAGAATTGAAGCCTTTCTTGAGATGATTTGACAAGATATTCATAATAGATGTTTTTTTTCATGAAGTCTTCCGGGTTCCTGATGTCCGAATTATAGGCCAGCCATAATTTTGCCACTGCTGCTTCAAAAGAAATATTCTGCAGCGGGATGATATCGGAACCCAGAAGTTTTCTGGTGGTCACATAAAAATCATCATCAAAATTCTTAAAAGAGGTCAGATAAAAATCAATATCCTTTTTTGCACAATAGTCAATAAACCCGGGCAAAGACACATTGCCGTCCCGGACACATGCGGTGGCAGAATGATATAATTTATGAACAATGGCCCGGGGTCTGTGCTTCTCAAAATCAAAAAATTTATAGTTCAGTCCGGGATACGGCCGGATGGCCAGGATATCATGATCAAACACGGTATGGTCAAGCACGGCAGGATGTATAACCGGAAGGTTTTTTGGCATCATCAATGCGTCCATGGCAGGATTGTAAACACTTTTATTTTCAATCAGCACCCCTTTTTCCAGATATCCCAGGTCAATACCGCCAAAACTGCTGAACTGATCATTAAACGGATCCGCCTCTGTCAGCCGGGTGGCAAGATAGACTTTGCTTTTGCCTTTTTCATCTTCAAAAACAGCAAAAACACCGGGAATGTTTGATGTACAGATAAATTCAACCGAGCCTGCAAAATTTCGGGCACCATTGCTTTCAGGATGATCCAGCGCATAATTGCTGGCTGTCAGAACAACCGGAATGTTTATACCGGCAAAAACATAACCGATAACAGCAGCGGTATAGGCCAGGGTATCTGTCCCGTGAGTGATCACCACCCCGTCATAGTTTTCCGGATTCTTGTTTTCCGGATTCTTGCTTTTCAGGGTCTGTAACAGCTTTGACCAGTCTGCCGGGATACAGTTTTCACTTAAAATATTCAAGGACTGCAGGGTTTCAAATTCAACAGACACCTGGGAATTTTGATAAAATTTTTCAATCAGCCGGTAATTTGAGGACGTATCCACATTGATCGAACCATTGGAAATGGTGCTGCCGATGGTTCCGCCTGTAAAAATCACCAGAATTTTTTTCATCTACATCACCTTTGTCCTGCCAATGACAGACATTTTTGTATATGCCCCGCGGGTATAGAACACAACCCCTGTCCAGATACATGCAAACGTAATCAGCGTATGGAAATTAAAAGGTTCCTTATAAACAAAGACACCCAGACCAAAGGCAATGGACGGGGCCAGATACTGCAGAATACCGATGGTGGACAGGTTCAGCCTTTTGGCGGCAGCTGCAAACCACAAAAGCGGCAGACTGGTTGCAAGACCTGAGCCCAGCATCCAGAAGGTCAGCCCGGATTGCTTTAAAAAATAAGAGTCATTGCAGCTGACCTTGAACACAATATACGCAAATGCCGGGATAAACAATATCATGGTCTCCACCAGCAGCCCGGGAAGCGGGGCTGCTGAGATTTTTTTCCGGGCAAACCCGTACAGCGCAAAGCTCAATGATAACGCCAATGCAAATGCAGGCAAAGACCCGTACGCGATCAGAGAATACATCACCCCGGTCAGGGCGAACAGGATAGCAACCCCCTGCAGGCGGTTGAATTTTTCACCCAGAAAAAGAAAACCCAGCACCACATTGATCATGGGCGTCATATAATATCCCAGACTGGTTTCCACCACACGGGCTGAATTCACCGCCCAGATATACACAAACCAGTTAAAGCCGATCAGCATCGTGCTTAAGCATAACCGTTTCACAACCAAAGGATTTTTGATAATCCCCCGGACCTCGGGCCATCTTCTTTGCAGCGTGATGATGCCTGAAAGAAAAACACAGGACCAGACAATCCGGTGACACAGAATCTCCACAGGCGACACCACAAGCATCTGTTTCCAGTAAGCAGGTAAAAATCCCCAGGCCACAAATGCGGCAATACCAAATAATACTCCCACCGGTTTTTCCATTTTATCTGTACATTCCTTAATTCTCCGGGATTCAACCTGTTTGCTGCAATCCTCTGGATGCGACCGAATATACCGCTTCTGCCACTGGAGTTCAAGCGTCAAAAACTCAGGATGCCGTTGCCCTGAGATAAATTTAAATCCGGGGATTGAATTCAGGATTGCAAATTACCTGCAAATCTGTAAGATACTATGCATATCCACGAAAACAGATATCAAAGGCGGACCATCATGATCACAAAAGAACACATCATTGAAAAAGCATATGCGCTGGATTTTGGTGATATCGGATTCACAACAGCAGAACCTTTCAACGAGCAGAAAAAAATTCTGGAAGAGCGGGCCAAAAAATATGAGTGGACAAGAGAAAATGGAATATTGCTGCTGGAAGGCACTGATCCCAAATCCACGCTTCCGGAAGCCAGATCCATTATTGTTTTGATCGAGCCCTATTTCAAAAAAGCATTCCCCCGATCCATGGAAGGCCATTTCGGCCGGTGCTATCTGGATGACGACCGGGTCACAAAAGATGGTCTTGATCTGAGAATCAAGGCGTTCAGAAAATTCTTAAGCGATTCCGGAATCAATTCCAAATTATCATTCAACCTTCCCCACAGAGCGTCTGCAGCCCGGGCAGGACTGGGAAGCTTTGGAAAAAACTGTTTTTTTTATGCCCATAGAGTGGCCAGGGGCGGATCATGGGTATTGCCCATTGCCATCGTCATAGACACGGAATTTTCACCAGATGCCCCCACTACCGGAATCAACTGCCCGGAGTGGTGCCGCAATGCCTGCATCAGTGCCTGCCCCACAAGAGCCCTTGACGGAAACGGAAAAATCACCCCGAAAAAATGCATCTCCTATCTGACCTATTACGGTGATGAAATCACACCCATAGAAATCAGAGAAGCCATGGGCATGTATGTATACGGCTGTGATCGCTGCCAGAACGTCTGTCCGAGAAACCAGCCCTGGCTGGCACAGGACCTGCCGCTTAATGAAAACGTGGTCTTAAAAGCAAAAGATTTTTCCCTGCCGCTGTTGCTCCATATGGACAAACCCTATTTTAAAACCCGGATCTGGCCGCACATGTTTTATATGGGTGCAAGAACTCTGTGGAAATGGAAAATGAATGTGGCCAGGGTCATGGGAAACAGCAAAGACAGGATTTACCTGCCTGATCTTGAAAAAGCCTTTAATGAAAATACAGACGACCGCGTCCTGGGAATGATCGCCTGGGCCATGGGACAGATTCATGACACTTCTGCCCTGCCTTTTTTACATTCACAGGCAAAAAAACACACAGGCCCGGTTTTAGAAGAAATCAATCTTGCCATACAGGCTCTGGAAAAATAGATTTGCGTATTGTTCCTGTAAACCAGTCCATCGAGGTGACCCATAACATTGCAAGCTTTGATGATGCTGTCCGGATTTTAAAAAGCAAGGATAAAATCATTGCCGGTGAATGCGCCTGCAGAAAACAGGCGCAAACCCGCCATGAAGGATGCGGCAGAAATCTGGATGCCTGCTTCATGTTCGGAACCGTGGGCCAGTATTATATTGAACATCATATGGGACGGGTCATTTCATTGGACGAAGCCATCAATATCCTGAAAAAATGCCGTGAAGACGGTTTTGTCACCCAGGTGGCAACATCCCTGAATCCGGAAGGCATGTGCAACTGCTGCAAGGACTGCTGCGGGGTTCTTCAGGCCATCAGCAGACACCCGGAACCTGCAGGAATTGTTTTTTCAAACCATATGGTCTTTGCCAGTGCCAAAGACTGCGTGGGCTGCGGACTCTGCATTCAGCGGTGCCCGATGAATGCCTTGAAACTGGATGAAACAGAGACAATCTCAGTTTTATCAAAACGGTGTATTGGCTGCGGCCTATGCGTCACCACCTGCCCCACACGGGCATTACGCCTTATGGACAACCCTGCAAAAGAGCGGTGTCTGCCCATGATACCCACATAACAATAAAAAGGGGGCAAAAAGAAAAACATCCTTTTTGCCCCCTTTTTATCATATCAGTAGGATTATACCGCAGGTCTTGGCAGCACCCCGGCGCGTTCTGCAATTTCCGGCACCATGTGTTCCCACTCAATGGCCATCATGTGCACACCCGCCACCCCTTTCATTTCCTTGAATTCTTCCACCTGCTCCAGGGCAAATTTAATGCCTTCCTCTGCCTGATCTTTTTTATCCACCCCTTTGAGGCGTTTGATTAAAGACTCTGGAATATCCATGCCTGGAACAAATTTGGACATGAAATTGGCCATGCCTGCATTTTTCATGGGGGTAACGCCGGCCAGGATATAGCATTTTTCATGCAGCCCCATATCCACAACTTTTTTCATAAAATCACGGAATTTATCCATATTGAAAATACACTGGGTCTGGATAAAGTCCGCCCCGGCTTCAATTTTATTGGCAAGGCGATAAACCCTGTATTCATAAGGATCTGCAAAGGGATTGCAGGCAGCTCCGATAAACATTTTGGGCGGCACATCAATATCCTCGCCATTCATGAATTTGCCCTCATCCCGCATTTTTTTGACCAGCGCTATCAACTGCATGGAATCAATATCATGAACATTTTTTGCCTGGGGATGATTTCCAAATGTCTGATGATCACCGGACAGACACAGCATATTGCGTATACCCAAAGAATATGCGCCCAGGATATCACTCATGATGGCCAGACGGTTCCTGTCCCGGCACACCATCTGAAAATTGGGCTCCAACCCTTCACCGATCATGATGGCCGAACCTGCAAGGGAGGACATCCGGACCACAGCAGTCTGGTTATCGGTCATATTCACCGCATCTACATGGCCTTTCAGATGCGCCAGTTTTTCTTTAAGATGTTCTACATTGGCGCCTTTTGGCGGCCCGCATTCTCCTGTGAATGCGAAATGACCAGCTTTAAGAACCTTTTCAAGATTACTTCCTGATTTAAGCTCACTCATTTGGTCTGTCTCCTTTACCTTTTATATATTTCCCTGAATCAGTTCTTCTCTGATGCTTCTTCTGGGCCCGCCGTCTCTTGCCGTCTGCCAGTCCTTGGGTCCCCTGACACCCATCAGGTCCTCCAGGCGCCCCTGTTCCATCTTCTTTCTGACAATGGTATCCCAGATACATTCGGTATCTTTATTGACCTCGCACCGCCCGTCGGATGATCCGCCGCAGGGGCCATGCAGAAGGCTTTTGGCACACCGGGCAACAGGGCACAGGCCACCGAACAGATGAATTGCACAGGTGCCGCAGCCTGCACAGCGTTCCTCCCATACCCCGTGTTCTGTTGCGCCACCGAAAAAGGTGGTGTTCACACCAGGATAAAAGGTCTGATCTGTATACATTTCAGACAAAAACTGGGGGCCGACGCCGCAGGCAAGGGAAATCACCGCTTCATAGTCCCCCACCGTATCTTTTATACCGGCCACATATTCTCTGTCGCACTGTCTTTCCAGCACATTGATATCAATGTCAATGTCTTTTCCGGATTTTTTCCGGGCGATTCTTATGGAAGATGCCAGAATTTCAACTTCCTTTAATCCTCCGACATTGCAAACCGTCACACAGCCCTTGCACCCGAGGATAAGAATTTTTTTATTGTTTTCCACCATCGCTAAAATCTCTTCAAGAGACTTTCGATCTGCTACTATCATTATTCACCTCTGTTTGCTTTAACCCTTAGCGGATTCTTTTCTTATCCGGTCAGGCTTAATTAATCAAATATTTTCGCCTATGCCGCTGTTCCTTTTTTAACAGGCGTAGGGCCCAGTTTCTTTACCGTTTCCACCATCTCGGCTGCAATTTCCGCAAACCGGGCGCCTTGAGCCGAGGACAAATTATACATCTGTACCCGGTCCGGTTCAATACCCAATTCAGTCAGAATCCGCTTTACATATTCAACCTTTCTTTTTGCCTTTAGATTACCATCCCTGTAATGGCATTCCCCTTCAAGGCAGCCTGCCACATAAACGCCATCAGCTCCATCTTCTATACTGTTCAGCAGATGAAGGATATCCACCCTGCCGGTGCATGGCACCTGAATGATTTTAACTGCTGCAGGATACGACAGTCTCATGGAACCTGCCAGGTCCCCGGATGCGTATGCTCAATACTGACAGCAGAACGCCACTACTCTGGGTTCAAATTCCTGGGTCATCATTCACCTCCGTTCATCCTGATTATTAAAAGTGTTATGTGTATGTTTCATACCTTTTCAAAAAGCGCATCCACTTTTGCCAGAATCTGCTGGTCTGTAAAATGATTGAGCTTGATGGCCTTGCCCGGACATTCTGCCACGCATGCACCGCATCCATGACATTCTGCCGGATCAATCTGCGCATAACCATCTGCATGAATATACGGAATATCATAGGGACAGGTTCGCACGCAGGTCAGGCAGACTGCACATTTTTCCGGGGTCACTTCGGCCACCACGCCGCCCACCATCAGAGAATCTCTGGACAGAATCCGCATGGCACGGGCAACCGCAGCCCTGGCCTGGGCAATACTTTCTTCCATGGGTTTGGGATAATGGGCAAGGCCTGCCACAAACAGACCGTCAGAGGCAAAATCCACGGGCCGCAGTTTGGCATGGGCTTCCACCAGAAATCCCTCACTGTTTACCGGCACTTTAAATTTTTCAAACAGATTTCTATTCTCACCGGGAACAACGCCGCTTGCCAGCACCACCAGATCCGGATTCATCAGCACGGGCATCTGAAGCACATGATCAATGACAACAAATTCCAGATTGCCGTTGCTGTCCTTTCTGAGCGTTGGCATCTTTTCAAGATCGTAGCGGATAAACAAAACCCCTTTTCTGCGGGCTTCCTGATACAGGTCTTCTCTGAAACCATAAGATCTGATATCCCGATATACGACATACACCCGTTTTCTGGAATCTTTTGCCTTGATGGCCAGCGCGCTCTTCAGGCTGTGGGTGCAGCAAATCTTGCTGCAATAGGGATTTTCATCATTTCTGGACCCGACACACTGGATGAAAACAATGGATTTTGCATTGTCCAGACGTTTGTCCCCTTCTCGTAAAACCGCATCCATCTCAAGATGTGTCAGCACATTGGGGTTTTTACCATACAGATATTCATGGGGTTTATATTCTTCGCCCCCGGTAGCAAGGATCACAGCCCCATGTTCAATTGAAACAGGATCGCTGCTGCCATTTTTACTGCCGGTTTTGCCGATGGTGGTCGCAAAATTCCCCATGGAACCTGTAAAAGACTTGATTTCAGATTCCATATAGATCTGGATGCCGCCATGGGACACTGTTTTTTCGATCAGATTATCAAGATACGGCTTGATCGGCTCTCCTTTCCAGGTGGAATTCAAGTGCCGGGCCACGCCGCCAAGCGTATCGGTTCTTTCAACCAGATGAACTGCCACGCCCTGTTCTGCAGCACTCAAAGCCGCCTCCATGCCTGCAACGCCTCCGCCCACAACCAGCATGGACTTTTTGATATCCAGGCTCACCTGGTGAAGCGGTTCAATAAATGCGGCCTTGGCCACAGCCATGCGGACTAGATCCTTGGCTTTTTCAGTGGCTTTTTCAGGCTCTTTCATATGCACCCAGGTATTCTGATCCCGGATATTGGCCATTTCAAACAGATATTTATTCAATCCTGCATCCCGGATGGTCTCCTGAAACAGCGGTTCATGGGTTCGGGGTGAACAGGCCGCCACCACAACCCGTGAAAGATTGTGTTCCTTGATCATCTGTTTCATGTGATCCTGGGAATCCTGGGAACAGGTAAACAGCTTGTCCTCGACATGCGTCACATAGGGCAGTGTTGCTGCATAATCTCTGACCGCAGGAACATCTGCCACGCCACCGATATTAATCCCGCAGTTGCATACCCAGACACCGATTCTGGGCGCCTGGCCGCTAAAATCATTTTCAGGCGGCAGTTCTTTTGTACGTGTCAGGCTCCATCGGTCATCTTTCAGGGCCATGGTGGCTGTTGCTGCTGCTGCCGAAGCTTCCATAACAGAAGATGGAATATCCTTGGGTTCCTGAAAAGCGCCGCAGACATAAATACCTTTCCTGTTGGTGCTGACCGGAGACAGATTATTGGTATGGGCAAACCCGTGTGAATTCAGATCAATCCCGGCTTTGTCTGCCAGTTCCCGGGCATCCTTATTCGGAGAAAGCCCGACAGAAAGCACCACCATGTCAAATATTTCTTCAACGGTACTGCCCGCTTCCGAAGAATACACAATCCGGTATTTATCACCGGGTTCCGGGAAGACAGAATGAATGCGGGACCGGACAAAACGGACACCGCTGTCATCCTGGGCCCGGATATGATATTTATCAAAATCCTTTCCATGGGTACGCATATCCATAAAGAAAATCGCTGCATCCAAATCCTTTTCACTGTGTTCTTTGGCGATGACCGCCTGTTTATTGGCGTACATGCAGCAAACCCCCGAGCAATACGCATGATCCCCTTTATTGATATCACGGGAACCCACACACTGCAGCCATGCAATTTTGGACGGCTCCTTGTGGTCAGAAGGCCGGACCAGGTGGCCGGCATAGGGACCGGAAGCAGAAAGAATGCGCTCAAATTCCACACTGGTCATGATATTGGGGCTATGCCCATAACAATAGGATACCATCCTGGTGGGTTCAAAGGGTTCAAATCCGGGAGACAGAATGACTGCCCCCACGTTTATTTTGTGTTCTATTTCCTGCATGGAATGATTGACCGCATCTGCAAGACATGCATCCACGCACTGCATGCATTCTGAACAAAAGCCGCAGTTCAGACACCGTGCAGCTTCTTTTTGCCCGTCTTCTACAGCATAACCCAGTTCCACCTCATCAAAATTGCCTGCCCGCTTGGCAATATCCAACTCCGGCATTTTATACCGGTGCTCAATTGGCATCTTTTCATCAACGGGCCTGAATTCAGGTTCTTCAACAACCGGAAGCTGGCGGCCTTCCTCCATATCTTTACCTGTCAGATAACGAAGGATAGATTCAGCAGCTTCCATACCTGCAGCAATGGCGGCTATCGCAACATTGGGCCCGGTCTGAACATCACCGCCGGCAAACACGCCGGGTTTATCTGTCCCAAGTGTAATCGGATTCACCTGGGTCGTATCCCATTTTGAGATCTTTATATCTGCCAGATCTTCAAGCGCACTTACATCCGGTCTTTGACCAATGGCCGGAATAAGCTGATCAATTTCAATATCATATTCACTTGCTGGAACCGGCACCGGACGCCTTCTGCCGGACTGATCCGGCTCTCCCAGCTCCATTTTCATGACCCTGACCGCCGCAACCTTTCCATTTTTTTCAACAATCTGCTGAGGTGCTGCAAGATAGGTAATTTTAACCCCCTCATCTTCAGCTGCACAAATTTCCTCTTCCCAGGCAGGCATCTCTGTCCGGGTTCTGCGATAAAGGATGGTGACCTGTTCTGCTCCCAGTCGGACAGCAGCTCTTGCCACATCAATGGCCACGTTGCCGCCGCCGATGATACCCACTTTTCTGCCGACCCGGGTTTTTCCTGTCAGGTTCAGCTCCCGTAAAAAATCAACCCCCTGGCGAACACCATCCAGATTTTCTCCCGGAATATCCAGCGAAATCCCCTTGTGCGCACCCAGTCCAAGAAAGACTGCATCATATCCGTCGGCCAGAAGGCTGTCGACTGTAAAATCCTTGCCCAGACAGGTATTCAGCTTTAATTCCACACCAAGATTGGTGACAACCTCAATATCCTGGTCCAGCACCTGCGGCGGGAGACGATGATCCGGAATCCCCACCCTGAGCATCCCGCCAGCCTTTGGCAGGGCTTCAAATATCGTGGCATCCACTCCTTTTTTCGCCAGGTGGTACCCGGCAGATAGTCCGGCCGGGCCTGAACCGATAACAGCAACTTTCTTCCCGATTTTCGGAGCGCATTCAATTTCTATCTTCCGGGGATCAAAACTGTCTGCTGCCAGACGCTTTAAATCCCGGATAGCCACCGGATCATCCACCTGACACCGCCTGCAGGCTGTTTCACATTCATGGGGGCAGATCCGGCCCAGGACTCCGGGCAGCGGCAACTGCTCCATGATGATTTCAAGGGATTGTTTATATTTTCCCTCTTTAACCATCTGGACATATCCTTGAACATTCAAACCTGCAGGACATGTCATGCGACAGGGCGCCTTGTCTGCCTTTTCAATGGCAAATGCAGACGGCATGGCCTGGGGATATAATTTAAAGGCTGCCTTTCGTTTGCTGAGCTGTTCATCAAACAGATTGGGCAGGTCAACAGGACAGGCTTTTGAACATTCACCGCAGGCAGTACATTTTGAAAGGTCAATAAACCGCGGCTGTTGTTTTAGAGTGACCGTAAAATTACCCTCTTCTCCGGAAATATCCTGAACCTGACTCATTGTCATCAGTTCGATATTCAGGTGACGGCCTGCCTCAACCAGTTTCGGGGAAATAATACACATGGAGCAATCATTGGTGGGAAAGGTTTTATCCAGTTGTGCCATGGTCCCGCCTATGGCGGTGTTCTTGTCCACCAGATACACCAGATACCCTGAATCTGCCAGATCCAAAGACGCCTGGATTCCTGCTATACCGGCTCCGACAACCATTACTGAACCTTGAGATTTCTCAGCCATTTGTCTCCCTCCTTTTATAATCCCACTTCGGCCAGGTCCGGCCCAAGATAAGTTCGTTCAGTATCTGCCAGCACACCCATGGAAAGACAGAGAATCGTCCACAAATGAACCACATGATAATTGCCGCCATAATGCTCACCGATATCCTCAATCTGACCATGGCAGTTATGGCAGGGTGCAATGACGTAACTTGCGCCGGTTGCTGCAATCTGATCAAACTTGGTTCTGCCGTAGGCTCTTCTCTGATCAGGGAAGCCTGCCTGCAAAGCCCCGCCGCCACCACCGCAACAAAAATTGTTCTCACGATTGGGAACCGTATCAATAAAATTTTCTTCGCCCACAACGGTTTTAACGACAAATCTCAGATCATCGACAATTTTATTGGACCCGGATTTTCTGCCGATATTACACGGGTCCTGAATGGTAAATTTTGCCTGGATATCCTTATTCCAGTCTGAATTGACCTTAAGCTTTCCTTCTCTGATCCATTGGGCATACAATTCAATAATGGTGATCAGTTCAAATTTGTGGGGTATCTTGAATCTTCGCAACCCTTCCAGGATTGCATAATAGGAATGCCCTCATTCGGTGTTGACCACATAGGGACTTTTCAAATTATTGTCCACATGATGGACAAACTCCTCAATCACATATTTCCACCCCTCATTGTCGGCGAGAAACATGCAGTAATTTTCACCTGCCCACATCACAGACGGATAGGTCCAGTCCGCGCCAACAGCATGCAGCACTTTCCACAGCGGACCCATTTCTTCAGGTTCGGTCACAGGTTCTCTGGAGTTCTGATTCAGCACCATCTGAGCCCCCACCCGATCAACAGAGACCTGAAGATCTTCAAAACCCGGATGAGTTTCCCTGATTTCTTCAGCCACATCCATTACGGTAAATTCAAAATCATCCTTTGCCGCACCCATGGCACTGCCCGTGCGGATATGCTGATCGCATGATCCTAAAATTCCCTTGGGCCGTTTTTCCCTTGGAATATTTGCCCGCAGATTATACACCAGGGCCGGGATATTAATTTTCATGGGGCAGGCAGCCACGCACCGGGTGCACATACTGCAGACCCATATCCAGTTGGTTTTAAGCACTTCATTATCCATCCCCAGATTCAGCATCCGGATGAGTTTTCTGGGGTCCATGCCCATCTGTTCAGAAGCCGGACATCCGCCGGTACAGGTTCCGCAGGTCAGACAAAGATCAAAGTTCGCATCGGGTATCTTGGATAGAACCTCATCTTTAAACTCGGTATCAAGGTTATCGATTTTCATTGCCTCTGCCATTTTGACGATCCCCCTCTTTTATCTTAATTTGGCTGCATTCAAATACGGCACCAGATTTTCAACTCCCCCTATGGTAATGACATGAATTCCCTGGCAAATATCCTTCAGATTGTTCACCGTATCAGAGAAAAGCTCCATACTTGCCTGTTTTTTATTCGGGGCTGCCATCATCTTCTGAATCACCCATTCCGGTACCAGACCGGATTTAAAATGACGATTTAAAAACTTACCCATTCCCGCGGTTCTCAGAATCATCACCTCTGCGATCACCGGTATTTTAAAAGGCTCCACCTGCTTCATGAATTTTGCGAACTGTTCAATATCAAAAATCGGGGTGGTCAGAAAATATCCGGTTCCCACATTCATCATATCTTCCATTTCCTCCATGCCCCGTCTGGACATGTTTTTCCCCCAGGGCGTTTCGATTCCCGCGCCCATGAACATATCAATTTTATCGTCAAGGTCATTTCCCTCAATGGTTCTGCTTTCCTTGAGATGGTCCATGACTGAAGCCAGCTTTCCTGAATCCACATGAAAAAACATGGATTCCTGGAGCGTATCTCCGGAAATTCTGTAGTCTTCGGTGAACACCAGAAGATTTTCCACTCCAGCATCATGTGCAAGCCTTAAATCCTTTTGGATCTGAAAGCGGTTTTTTTCCCGGATGGTCATCTGATAAATCGGCTGGATACCCTTTTCTTTTAAAAGACCGCAGGTCTTAATGGTATCACTGACCACACCTTCCAGATCCATCTTGGAAAGCACAAAATCACCTTTGCCGGCGTTTTCTCTTTCAAGGGCTTCAGCAAGGCCACCGGATTCTTCATCCCCCAGCGGAGCCTGAACTTCGGAGGTCACAACAAATTTTTTAGTTTTCAGTGCATCTTTTAAATTCATGATCTGCCTCCCTTGGATTTTAATCCCAGCAATCCAGCCACCTCACTCTTCAGTTTCGACAGGGGCAATGGTTTTGAAAAACAGACATCTGCACCATTTTCCTTCATTTGTGCAAATTTATCATCATCCAGATAAGCAGACAGCACTATAATTTTGGTATCTTTTGTTTTCTCATTTTCCTTGATTCGTTTACAGACTTCATATCCTTTGATATCCGGCATCATGATATCCAGAATCAGCAGATCTGGATGAAAATGATTCACCTGCAGTCCGGCCTCAAACCCGTCTGAGGCTGAAATCACTTCATAATCAAACTCATCTTCTTCCAGAGCCTGAACAATAGACTCAACAATAATCATATCGTCATCCACAACCAGAATTTTTTTTCGCGTACCGCTTTCCTTTTCTTCCGGGATGGGGATTCCCTGACTTCTCATGAATGTTTCAAGATCAGATTTCTTGATCCGACGATGACCGCCAACTGTACGATATGCCTTTATATGACCGGCTTCCACCCAGTTGATAATGGTTTTAGACGAAACATTGCAGTATTTGCTGGCGGTGAATACAGTCAACGTATCTTCCATAGCGCCTCCTTGTTTTAAGGAATTTTGTATTTTCAGTTTTTATAGTTATTTAATAAAGTTACCTTTGTCAACCCATAAAAGATAAATAAAATAACAGAAATAACTATAATAAGTGTACATAAGAACAGGGCAAAACGAAAACCCTTTCCTGTCGGCGAATTTCAGCAGAAACCGAAGAGAAAATTATTTTTTTTATTTTCCGGCAAGGGGCAGCACAATCGTAAATTTTGTCCATTTCCCTTCTTCAGATTCGACACGGATGTCTCCGCCATGGTCCTTGATAAACCCATAGCATACAGAAAGCCCCAAGCCTACGCCCTGAACACTTTCCGTCTTGGTGGTAAAAAAAGAATCAAATATTTTACCCATGTGCTCCGGCTTGATCCCAGCCCCGGAATCCTTAACCGTAATGTATAATCGCCCGGATGAAATCCGCGTTGCGATATCCAGATCGCCGCCATTGGGCATGGCATACATGGCGTTTGAAAACAGATTGATAAAAACCTGGCGCAACTGGTCCTTTGAGGCAAGAATAATCCCCGCACTGTCCGCAAGATCCAATGTTGCCTTGATGCCGCTTTCCCGAAGCCGCTTTTCATACAGCAGCATCAATTCATCAATAACCACATGGATATCCACCGGAGCCCGCTCATCCTGATCCGGCCGTGAAAACGACAGCATTTTTTTAAGCATGTCTGCCAGTCGCTCGATTTCCGACAAGGACATGTCCAGCAGTTTTCGCCGCTTGTTTTCCGGCGAAATCTCCGTTTTCATCAATTCCAGCGTATTCATAATGCCAAAAAGCGGATTGTTCAGTTCATGGGCAATCTGGGATGTCAACCGTCCCATGGCAGCCAGTTTTTCAGACTGAAGCAGATGCTGACGGGCTTCGCTGAGTTCTCTTTCTGTTCTCAACCGTTCTCTTAAATCCACGAACAAGCCCACGGATGCGATTTCATTTCCTTTTTCGTCATACAGAATACTGGCGGACAGATTCCCTTCCACCAGCTCGCCTTTTTCATTTTCAAAATTCATGGGATAGGTGTTTAATTTTCCCACCCCGCCGTATTTTTCATCCCGCATCATTTCCATGACTTTTTTGGCCGCAGCCTCGGGGAAAATTTCCTGCACACTGACCTTCCCTTCGACATCAGCGGCCTTTACGCCAAAGATATCTTCAGCTTTCTGATTCCATAACCGGACCACCCCTTTCATATCCAGGGCCATGATGGCATTGGGCGAACAGTCAATAACCTTGTTCAGAAAATCATGGGCTTCCCTGAGCTCATTTTCATGTTTTTTCCTTCGGGTCCGATCCACCACAATACCTTCATACCCGATGATTTCACCTTTTGAACTATACCTGACATTGCTGGTAAGCATCACATAAAGGATATTTCCGTCCCGTCTGCGCCACATCACCTCATAATCCACCACATGCCCTTCTTTTTCCAGAGTCCGGGTATATTGCCGCCGGTCTTCAGGACTTAAATACACCTCTTTTGCCAGATCCAGAGAGAGGAATTCATCTTTATCCTGATACCCCAACATTTCCAGCAACGTCGGATTCACATCCAGGAAGCGGCCTTCCCGGCTGCTGATAAATACCCCGCATTTCACATGGGTAAACAATCGCTGATAACTGGCTTTGGAAGATTTGAGCCTTTCTTCCTGATGCACATTATGGGTAATATCCCGGCATAAACTCAGCTTGGAACGAGTGCCGTCCTGATTGGTCACCGGCATTTCAGAAAGCGCAAAGATCCGGTCTACAGATTCAATATGGATCTGGCTGTGATATGTCTTGTTTTCTGTGAAAACTTTATCGCAATTGCACCAGTCACACGGCACATCAGACCCGATCAATACCTTGTGACATTTTTGCCCCACTCCGTCACCGAACAGTTCTTTCATGAATTTATTCATATATTCGACAGTATAATTACTGTCCATGATATAAATTCCATCTTCAAAAGCATCCAGAGCATCCAAGAGTCGGGGGGTATGATCAGCCATGACATTTCTCCTGTTTTTAAGGTCAGAACGAATGGTTCACAAAACACATATCCGGCCGCATTTTTTTTGTCAAGCCGGACATTTTATAAACACAGGGTCGGCAAGGCTGATATGCAAAACATATTTTTTCTGACAGGTCCTTCAAATAACAAAGGCAGACCCTTTGAGCACCAAATAACTGATGACCACATACCTGAAAAATTTACCTGCCGTCACCAGAACAAGAAACCATCGCAAACTAACCCGCAAAATGCCTGCCACAACCGTTAACGGATCACCAATGATCGGAACCCAGGCAAAACATAAGCTCAGCATGCCATATGTATTAAAGCGTTGCTCTGCCTGCAAAAGATCATCTTCTGACATCCTTAACCATTTTTGTATTGCCACCCGGCCAGCCCAGAACCCCAGCGCATAATTTACAAGTGATCCCAACACGTTTCCGGTTGTTGCAATAATCACAAGCCCAGAGGGCGCCATCCCGTTCAGCAGCAAAGCGCTTAAAACAATTTCCGAGCTTAACGGCAGAATTGTCGCAGCCAGGAATGCCGCGATAAAAAGGCCCATAGGTCCCAGTTGTAAAAAAAATTCCATGTATGCTTAACACCCAAAACTGCAGCGCTTTTTATGCCTCCGCATGGTCTTGATTGTCAGTACTCTTTTTTGACCGTAGCAGTGTCATTTATAAAAATTTCATCCAGCCGTAACCATTCTATGGAGGAGCCGGGCTGGCGACTGACCAGAACCATTTTTGCGGCGACCTGCCTGCCTGCAATCGGGCGGAACCTTCTCAACCAGGGGATAATGTACAAAACAGGTAAAAGCAGGCTTCCAAGCGTTTCAGCAAACCGGAAATCCGGTCGCTGACCCAGCAGCAGTGACGGCTGGAAAATGCTGATATGCTTGAATGGCAAAGATTGAATTTTGTGTTCCAGTTCGCCCTTCATTTTTAAATATGGATTCTTGCTCTTATGGCTTGCTGCGCTGGATGAGACCAGCAGATAATGCTGCACACCATTGCCGGCTGCCAGCTGAGCTGCCCTGAACTGATACTCAAGGTCAACTTTACGCTGTGCCGCTATAGATCCCGCTTGTTTAAGCGTGGTGCCAAGACATGAAAACAGAATATCCGCTTTAAAAAATGAAGCATATTCCTCTAAATGGTCAAAATCCACAACCTGATTTATTATTTTTGAAGAAGAATGCTTAACTGGACGACGGGTAAGCGTGATGATCCTGCTTACATGGTCTGCATCTGCCAACTGATCTACCAGTGCCCGGCCAACCAGACCTGTAGCCCCTATAACAATGGCTGTTTTGCTCATAATTCATCAATTTCCGTTTCAGGTTTATCCAGAATTGATATAAGCTTATCAATAGGATGTCAATACAATCGTTTTTCAAAAGAGGCGGAATCAAGCAGCGCAGGTGTTTGTCCTTTTATAAAAAGTTATATCCGATCACCCTGTCATTCAAAGGCTTTTCCTTGACACTGCTGGCAAAGCAAACGTATATATGCATTTACCATAAGGAATCGTTTCACAGGAACTAACCATTACAGTCAGGAAGACATATGGCGGAACCGGCAAAACCAACAGACATCATGGGTGAAGAAAAACTGGGAAAAATTATTTTCTACCTTCTCAAAGGCAATCACCTGACCAAAGAAAACATCAATTATGCCAAGCGGATACAAAAAAAACTCCAGCCGCCCAAGCCCTTGCTTGAGGTCTTAAAAGAACTTGAGTATGTGAATGATGAAAAAATAAATCTGGCCATCCGGGCCAATAAGGACAGTCTCAAAGTCGGTACCCTCCTGGTGGAACTGGGATTGATCTCAAGGCAGGATCTGGATCGGGCCTTGAGAATCCAGTATGAGGAAAAAAGCAAAAGAAAACTGGGGGATATCCTTATTGAAAGCCGGATCATCGGCGAAAAGGTTCTGGTGGAAATGCTGTCCCTGCAGATGGGATTCCCGTTTCTGGAACCTGAATTCATGGAACTTGACCCTGAGCTTTTTCAACAGGTGCCTTACAAACTGTTCATGCAGAACAAATTCATTCCCATCAAAAAAGTGGATGAAAATACAGTTTTGGTGGCATTCTCAGACCCGCTCCACAAACCCACCATTGAGTCGGCCAGAAAAATTTTTAAAAAAGAAATTGAAATTGCCATCTCCAAAAAGGATTCCATTGATTTTGCCATCCAGAAGATGATCAGAGAGCAGAACAAGGATAAAAAACCTTTGACCATGGATGACGAATCCATTGTGGGCATTGTCAATACCATAATCATCAATGCCATCCGGGCCAAGGCCAGCGATATCCACATCGAACCCATGCAGGACCGGTTCCGGGTCCGGTTCAGGATTGACGGGATCATGCATCATATCAAAGATTATTCAAAAGATATCATGCCGCTGATTGCAAGCCGGATTAAAATCATGACCGAACTGGATATTGCTGAAAAAAGACGGCATCAGGGCGGACGTATTGGCTTCCAGTTCGGTGAATACAAGGTGGATTTAAGAGTTTCCACCTATGTTACGGTTCATGGGGAAAAAATCGTTTTCAGGATCATCAATAAAATGGATGCCCTGCTCAAAGTGGATCAGCTCGGCATGCCCCCCAGAATGCTTGAAAATTTTGTCACCAGAGCCCTTAATGCGCCCAGCGGTGTCACCATTGTCACCGGCCCCACAGGTTCAGGGAAGACATCCACTGTTTACAGCTGTATTGATCACCTCAACACAATTGAAACCAGTATTATAACAGCAGAAGATCCGGTTGAATATGTTATTGACGGTATCGGGCAATGCTCCATCAACGAAAAACTGAACCTGACCTTTGAAGAAACCCTGCGGCATATTGTCCGCCAGGACCCGGATATCATTGTTATCGGTGAAATCCGGGATTTCTTTTCTGCAGATGTCGCGGTTCAGGCTGCCTTGACAGGACACCAGGTATTATCCACGTTTCATACCGAAGACAGTATCGGCGCGCTGATCCGGCTGATCAACATGAAAATCGAACCCTTCCTGATCGCTTCAACCATCAATTGCGTTCTGGCCCAGCGACTGTTGCGCCAGGTCTGTCCGAACTGCAAAAAAAAATATACCCCGGGCACAACCGAAATGAAGCTTTTAGGATACACCGGCGGAGAATTATCCGGAGGAACCTTTTATAAAGGTGAAGGATGCAGCAGCTGCCGACAGACCGGATATACCGGCCGGACTGCCGTTCACGAAATGCTGCTGCCCGATGAACATGTACGCGATGCCGTATTGAAAAACGAAACCACCCATGTACTCAGAAAAATAAGTATAGAAAGCACCGGCCTTGTCACTCTTTTTGAAAATGGCATTTATAAGGCATCAAAAGGCATCACAACCATAGAAGAGGTCTTGAGATGTCTGCCCAGACTCGTGCCGCCCAGACCACTTGCTGAGATCAAACGCCTGCTTGGAGGATAATTTTGCAAACAGACCAATCCTTTTTAGATATTATAGCTGACTATGTTGAATCCGACCGGGTCACACTGCCGCCTTTTGACAAAACCGCACTCCGGATTCAGCAGGAAATACAAAAAGAAGATGTACAGATTTCAAAAATCGAAAAACTGATCATTGCAGACCCTGCCATGTCCAGCCAGATTCTGAAGGTGGCAAATTCTGCGTTTTTCCGCGGTTTGTCCAAGGTCATGACCATCCGGGATGCCATTGTTCGCATGGGGCTGGAAGAAATCACCCGGATTGTATTAATTTTAAGCCAGAAAAAATTATATGACACCCCGGACACTTTTATCAAAAATTACCGCAACACCCTGTGGCAGCATTCACTGGTCTGTGCTTTGACCAGCCAGTGGGTGGCCAGAGAAGCCGGATTTGACGAATCCACCCAGGAGGTTTTTTTTGGTTCTCTCATGCACGATATCGGCAAACTGTTTTTAATTACTGTGATTGAAAAAATTCAAACGAATAAAGAAGCCCCGTTTATCCCTTCACAATCTGTGATCAATGAAATCATCCAGACCCAGCATGCGGAACAGGGATATAATCTGCTGGTAAAATGGAATATACCTGAAAAATACTGCCAGGTGGCAAAAGAACACCACTATAAAAAATTTGACCCCAATAATATCCCTCTGATTGCCCTGCGGCTGGTAAACAAAACCTGCAATAAACTGGGGATTTCCATTGAAAAAAACGATGACGCTGCCAATTCAGTCACTGCGGAATCCAGTTTTTTCGGTTTCTCGGAAATCAAACTGGCCCAGCTTGAACTGCAGATTGAAGATTCATACAAGCGTGTCAGCCATCATTATAATATCAGTACTGCAACATAATCTGTTTTAACTGAAATGAAACAGCAGATAAGGCCCCAGCTTGTCATAATGGTCCTGGGATAAAAACTGGACCCCGATCTCTTTTCCCACAACACTTCTGACAATCAATTCCTTTTCCACCCGGGACTGTGTTGCGTCATCCAGTTTAAAAGTGACCACTATTTTCTGCCCGGTTGCAAGTTCCAGTTCTTCCGGTATGGATATCAGCAGGCCCAGCCGGGATATATCCATGATTCTCACCGGCCAGGTATCATTTTGAAAAGTTAAAAGGCCCTCAAGATCCACCTTGCGCCGGACATGTTTTCGCCGTTCAAGGACCACGGAAAATTCATGTTTGCAGGAACACACACATTTAATCTTCACCTGTTTTTGGGCCGCACTGAATTTGGAAACATCCATTTTACGTTCTTTGCCACATGCAGGGCATGAAAATTTTGCTTTTGAGTCTCCGATCAAAAAAACCTTTTGTACCATTCTTACTCCCCACAAGACCTGAAAAAACCGAATATTTTTAATCTCAATCCTTGTCCGGGTCTTTGTTTTCCCAGATAACATCATCCAGAATCTGCTTGAAATACGGCGTAATATTTTCAAAACGCACAGCCATACCATTCTGTTCAACACGCACAATCAACCCATGAAGCTTAAATGGTTTTTCATACCCCGGAACACTGAAGACAATCCTTACATCCTTGTTGGCGGTAAATTTTCCGGACGTGTTGATATAAATCCCGCTGGCGCTTAAATCCTTTGCTGTGGTCTTGATCAGGCTATCCCCCACAACAATATCCACCCCGGTTTTAGCCTCAAGCCGCTGATATTCTCTTTGCCTGCCGGTCTGCCAGCTTTTCAGAATATTCAGAATTTCATTTTTCTGTTCACCATTCAGATTGTGAACTCGCCTGATAATTTCGTTCAGTGTTGTTTTGTCCGCATCCGTCATTGGTTTCAGATCCTTTTTTTAGCTATGGATTTGTTTTTTTTATATAAACTTTTTTAAAAAAATTAACAAGGCGCTCCTAAAAATTCACCTGTTTAATTTTTCCCGACCTTTTTCCACTTGATCTTGAAGTTGACAGATTTTAATGATAATTATTTCGGGCTTCAGGCATTTTTTTAAAAGGGGAAAAAATGGAAAACGATCACTCGACATTTGACACAGATATTATTCCGCTGCGAACGCGTATTGACCAGATTGATTCTCAAATCTTATCTCTTCTTGCCCAGCGCCAGGAACAGGTCGATGAGGTTGTCCGGCTCAAAAAGCACCACGAAATTCCCGTACATCATCCCGCACGGGAAGAAGACCTGATCTCAAAACTCAGAGGTCAGGCAGCCAGAACCAGAATTGATCCGGATTTCATAGAAGATCTGTACCGGTTGATCTTAAGTCACTCCCGGGTAAAACAAACCCGCCAGATAGAACAAAAAAGCATCCGTGAAAACGCCTGCGTCCTTATTCTGGGAGGCTCCGGTCAGATGGGCAAATTTTTTTCAACTCTTTTTTCAAAATCCGGATATGAGGTCCGGCATTTGAACAGCCGGGACTGGGACAATGCCCGAAACCTGTGCCGGGGTGTTGACCTGGCAATTGTTTCCGTGCCCATTGATAAAACCCCCCAGATTATTGACCGGATCGCTCCTTTCTTAGATCCCCGGACCATTCTGACAGACCTGACCAGCATCAAGGTCATACCCCTTGAAAAGATGATGCAGGCCCATCCGGGACCCGTTTTAGGGCTTCATCCGATTTTCGGCCCCACATCCGGCTCCCTGGAAAAACAGATTATTGTCGCAACTCCGGGAAGACATGCAGAACAGTGTCAGTGGGTGATTGATCAACTGACACTGTGGGGCGCTGTCATGGTGGAATCCACCCCCAAGGAACATGATGACATCATGGAATTTGTCCAGTCGCTGCGCCACTTTGCCACCTTTTGTTTTGGCCAGTTTCTATTTGAAAAAAATATTCACCTGAAACGCAGCCTTGAATTTTCAAGCCCTATTTACCGCCTGGAACTGGGAATGGTGGGCAGGTTGTTTGCCCAGGATGGTTCATTGTATTCTGAAATCATATTTGCCACAAAAGAACGGGTGGCACTTTTAAAAGACTATATTCATTCCATGAACCGGCACCTTGAAATGCTTGAGAACAATGATAAACAGGTTTTTATTGAAAAATTCAACCAGATTTCTGAATGGTTCGGTCCTTTCAGTGAACAGGCCATGAGAGAAAGCACTTTTTTGATCAACAAGCTCACAGAACGGTTTTAATCTTTTCCTCATATTGTTTTAATTTTTTCAGCAGGGTCTTACGGGTGATCCCAAGTCTTCTGGCAGCCTCACTTTTATTTCCGCCGCAGGATTCCAATGTTGAAACAATGGCTTTTTCTTCGATCATGGATAATTGAACATTGGCCAGATCCGCCTGGGAGGAAGAAAAATCCATATGTTGGGATTCATAAAACGGAAGCTGCTGGACATCAATATAATCCGACCGTGCAAGCACCACCCCCCGCTCAACACAGTTCATCAATTCCCTGACGTTTCCCTCCCATTCATGGTGGATCATGGCATCCATGGCTTCGGGTGTAAATCCCTTGATATCCCTTTGATTCTTCCGGGAAAATACCGTCAGAAAATGCAGCGCCAGCATGGGGATATCCTCCACCCTGTTCCGCAGCGGGGCAATCTCGACACTTACCACATTCAGCCGGTAATATAAATCCTGACGAAATTCACCCTGCTCTGACATCTTTTTGAGATCCTTATTGGTGGATGCAATAATGCGGACATCTGTCCTTATATTTTCATCACTTCCCACGGGTGTGATTTCTTTTTCCTGAATCACCCGTAACAGTTTTGCCTGCATGGGAAGACTCATCTCGCCGATTTCATCCAGAAGAATGCTTCCGGTGTCAGCCAGCAGAAATTTTCCTTTTCTTTTTTTGTCTGCCCCGGTAAAAGCGCCTTTTTCATGGCCGAACAGTTCGGATTCCAGCAATGTTTCTGTGATGGCGGCACAATTGATCCGGACAAAGGGTTTATGCTTTCGGGGTGAATTATAATGAATGGCGGATGACACAAGCTCCTTTCCGGTTCCGGATTCCCCGACAATCAGGACATTGGCATCGGTGGGCGCCACCATCTGGATGGTATCCAGCAGGGCAAGAATGGCCGGGCTTTTACCGATAATATCATGGTTTAAGGATTTTTCCTCAAGGCGGGCCTTTAAATCCTGATTTTCGGTTTTTAAAAAAATCTGCTCAAAAAGCCGGTCAATGGTTAATTTGAGCCTGTCAAAATCCAAAGGCTTGGTGAGATAATCATAGGCCCCGATTTTCAAGGCTTTCACAGCCGTCTGAACAGAAGAATATGCGGTCATGATGATGACAGGCAACGCAGGATTATAGGCATTGATCAACTGCAATGCATCCATGCCGGACATCTTCACCATCTTCATATCCATGAGCACCAGATCAAAGGATATCTGCTTGACCTTTTCAACAGCAGTACTCCCGTCATCTGCCAGATCAACCGCATATCCCCAGTCCCGGATCAGCGTGTTGAGCATCATGGCATGGGCATTGTCATCATCCACCACCAGTATTTTTTTTGTCATTTCTGATTTTTCCTTTCAAGCTGCCGGCAGACTGATTGTAAAACAACTGCCTTGCCCCACAGTGCTTTTAACATGAATCTGCCCGGACAGATTTTCTATGATCCGGTAAACAATGGCAAGTCCCAGCCCGGTTCCCGATGAACGGGTGGTAAAATACGGATCAAAAATCAAATCCCGGGTTTCAGGGTCCATACCGCAGCCATTGTCCTCAACCTGTATTTTAATCCAGTTCTCCTGGCGGGCATCACTGACCCGGACAGACAGTTTCCCGCCGGATTCCATGGCCTGAATGGCATTGATATATAAATTGAGAAGCACCTGGTTCATCCGGCCTTCATCGGTATACACAGACGTTTTCTGCGTATCGATGACCACGGAAGATTCAATCTGCTTTTGATCCATATCATATTGGACCAGTTTCAGAGAATGATGGATCATCTGTTGAATATCAACCTGTTTTTTCTCCAGGGCCATGGGCTTTGCAAATTCCAGAAGCTGGGTAACGGATGTGTTTATGCGATCCACTTCGTTCACCATGATCCGGGCCGTCTGCCTGTCTGTTTCATTGTCCGGATACCGTTTTCCAAAATAAGTGGCAAATCCCTTGATGGAACTCAACGGATTGCGAATCTCATGGGCAACGCCTGCGGCAAGCTTTCCGATGGCTGCAAGACGCTTGTTGGTTTCCACCTTCATCTTCAGATCTTTTATCTGGGTTAAATCCTTGAAAAGAAATAAAAACCCGGAAATCAGATTCTGATCATCCATGACAGGCGATGCAGTGATATCCAGCAGAACGGTTTTTTTGTCCCCCAGTTCAAAAACCATCTCCCGGCTGATCATCTGCCCGCTCGAGGCGATCTCCTCCATCAGCTCAAACCATTGTGAAAATGAGCGTTGCCGGTCATTGCCGAAAATCTGTTCTGCTGCCTGATTCATGGATGTGATCCCATGATCTGCATCAAACGTGATCAAGCCGGAGGGCATATGATGAATCACATTGTCTGAAAATGCCTTGATCTGCTTTAAAGAGGCTTTTGTCCCCCGGTATGCCTGAAACGCGAGCAGTGCAACAATGCCGGCACACCCGAGAATAAAAAAGAATACCCCCCTGACAATGGTCTGCCGGACCATCATGATCCGTGCTGCTTTTTCTTTTTCCATGGACAAGCCTGCAAAGATATAATGCTCGGTCTTGTCGGAAACGGTCTCATCCATCCTGCCGGTATAAGCCTGACTCCAATCCTCTTTTCCTTTGTGGTCAAGGGGCTTTGGCAGTTCGTCTCCCATCTCCGGCAAAGGCTTCGGGCGCATATGCCGGTGCATGCCGCCTTTATACCCGGAAGACCGGACAGGGACAAAGCGTTTATACACCTCAAATACCTGATCTGCGGTTTGTAAATTTCGAACCCGGTGAAATATCCGGGTGATATCTTCATCCATATCAAAGGTTTTGGGCATATCCTCAAATATCTGCCCCACCAGGGAGGCATCAGAATGGGCCAGAATCCGCCCGTCTTTTGCGGCAATCATCAGATACACCACTTCGGGCTGCAAGGATGTCTCATACAGCATGGTCTGAATCCGTTTCGCCCCCCAGCGCATGGTAAACAGTCCGGTCCGGGTGCCTGCCTCAAATGTCCGGATCAAAAAAGTCCCTTTTTCAATCAAGCGCTGGGAAAAAAACTCTTTCTGCCGTTCAAGACGATCCAGTGTCATTAACGTAAAAATCGGCAGCAGTATCAATAAAATACCTGCCAGAAGCAGAGGGGAAATCCTGGGAAATATTTTTTTTTTCATTTGTTATCCTTTAATTACCATACTCACAACAAACTTAACTATTGAAACTATTGAAACTAAGCAAGAATGGTACCAGTTACCTTCTGTCTGCCAATCAACGCGGATCTGAACATCCATCCCCCCAAAACAACAAAAAAACGATTCGTCAAAACGGGTATTTTATAACCATATGAATATATCAATATGGGTAAAAAGTAAACACCAACACAGTCCACCTTTTCTGATTTTATACCACCAATTTAAAAAAAATGTATTAATTCAATTTGTTATATAAAAAATCCCTCACATGGCACGCCCTTTGCTACTCATATTGGCAACCGAAGCATTGACAACAAAGAAAAGGATAAAGCATCCTTCATCAAAAAACAAACCAAGGAGAATATCATGAAAAAATCACTTATTATCACCAGCACACTGCTCATCGTCGCTTTAATGACTGTCACCGCTTTTGCCTGGGGACCGGGACAGGGCAAGGGCAATTTTAGAGATTGCCCAAGATTTGACAACCAGAATAATCCAGGCCTGGATAATCTGACACAGGAACAAAAAGACGGTTTAAATGCGCTTCATCAGAAATTTATTGATGAAACCTATGAAATCCGGTCTGCAAAAATGACTGCCCGCGAACAGTTAAGAATGCTCATGGCAACATCTGCCCCGGACAAGGCAAAACTCAATAAATTGTCCAGCCAGATTACGGACCTGCAACAGCAGCTCATGGATAAACGAATTGATTTCACACTGGAAGCAAAAAAAATAGCACCTGACTTCGAATTTTCCCAGGGTGGCGGAAAATGGCAGAACAAAGGCAGACATTCTGGACGGAGTGGAAACGATTGCTACCGTTACAATAATTAAACCAGATCTGAACTGTAAACAGGCGCTGTAACAAAACCCGGCCCATCCTGATGGATGGGCCGGGTTTTGTGTTTATTCTTCCAGCCGAAGGGTATTGACCAGTGTGCCGATTTTCTCAATTTTTGTTTCCAGCACATCCCCGGGCTGAAGAAAAACCGGCGGATTCCGGGTATATCCGACACCGCTTGGTGTTCCGGTCAAAATAAGGGTTCCGGGCAGCAGGGTAACCGAATCAGACAGATATTCAATAATCTGCCCGACTGAAAAAATCATATCACTGGTATGACTTTTCTGCATGGTTTGACCATTTAGAACACACTCAATATCCAGCGCATTGGGATTGTCAATTTCATCCGGGGTCACAATCCATGGGCCCAGGGGGCAGAATGTATCAAAACCCTTTGCCTTTATCCACTGGTTTCCCCCGGCATGCTTCTGCCATCTTCTGGCTGAAATGTCATTGGCGCATGTGTACCCCAGAATATACTCCGCAGCACGGTCAGCCGGCACATTTTTAGCCGCTTTTTTGATGACCACACAAAGCTCTGCCTCATAATCCACTTCAGGAATCTTTGCACACGACAACGGAATCAGAACATCATCCATGTGACCTGTGACCGCTGCCGGGTTTTTCATGAACACCACCGGATACTTGGGCAGGTCAAACCCGATTTCCCTGGCATGCAGCCTGTAATTTAATCCAATACAGAAAATTGCAGCAGGAAACACCGGGGCCATTATTTTTTTAACACTTTTTCTTTTCCCGGTATCTGCAAATTTACCAAACAGATCTCCTTCAATCACACTTGCCGTGTGATCTTTAAAATCACACCCTGAATACACCCTGCCATCATCACTTTCAAATTTAATTATCCGCATGTTTATTTTCCCCTGATATTCCGATATACAATAGACACGATTTAACGGGATACGTCATCGTTGTTTTTAAAAGTATTAAACAAAAAAATCAAGGCGGCTGACCGCAAATATGAATTTACAGACTCTGTATTTTAATCTTTCTGCCAGAAAGGCCAATCTCATTCTCCTGATCCTGGCATCACAGAACATCCAGGGGCAGACGCAAAAAAATGAGGGCAGATTCGATATTCTTGTGGAGGAGAATCAAATTGCGGCTGCACTTGATGCCGTGCATCAATATGATACGGAAAACAGATTTACAAGACTGCGCCATCAAATTCAGAATGTTCCGGTCTCTTCTTTTTTTTCTCCTGCCGCCTTTATTATCATGGGCATTGTGTGCGCCGTTCATGCAGCTGCCAGATACTACGGAACCCATGAAAGTCTGGTGCTTGAATATGGGGCCTCTGCCCTTTATATACTTCAGGGAGAACATTACCGGGCCATTACTGCACTTTTTTTCCACGCAGATGTTCAGCATCTGCTGGGTAACATGGCAGGACTATTGATTTTTGGCGCACCTGTCATACGGATTCTGGGATATGGCACAGGGCCGTTTGCACTTTTGGTCTGCGGTGCTGCCGGAAATCTGATGAATGCCCATCTTTACAGGACTGCCCACCTGTCCATTGGCGCGTCCACCAGCATCATGGCCGGAGCAGGTCTTTTGTGCGCCTTTCAGGCATTGCAGAAAAAAGGATGGTTCTCGCCGAGCATGCTGACACCTGTTTTTGCAGGCGCCATCCTCATGGCATTGCTCAGTCAGGGAGAAAACACCGATGTATGGGCACATGTTTTCGGCTTTGTGTGCGGACTGTTCACAGGGCTTGTTTTTTTTCCGCTGGACACAATCATCCGGCACCCCTTAAAACAGCCTGTCATGCTTTTCATAACCATTGTTCTGATCATCTTGTCTGTCTTTTAAGTATGGTCTGTCTTTTAAATATGGATGGTGCCGGAAAACACCTGTCTTGCCGGTCCGGTTTTAAATACATGACCGGTTGTTTTATCCCAAAAAAGCTCAAGATCTCCCCCATCCAGATGAATCAGGGCATGATCTTTCACCCTTCCTGTCAGGCAGGCAGCCACAAGAACTGCGCAGGCGCCGGTTCCACAGGCAAGTGTCATGCCGGCTCCCCTTTCCCAGACCCGCATTTTTAATTCAGTGTCGCTGATCACCTGCACAAATTCCACATTGGTTTTTTCAGGAAACCGTTCATGGGTCTCAATTTCAGGCCCGACCTGTTCCAGATTAACACTACTTAAATCCTCCACAAAAATAACCGCATGGGGATTGCCCATAGAAACTGCTGTTATTGTATATTCTGTGCCCTTGACCCGTAGAATATGCTCCACTGAGGTGTCCTGCTCACTTTTAAACGGAATGTCACGGCATTTTAACACCGGCTTTCCCATATCCACCCGGACCGATACCACCTGATCCGTCTCATCAATGATCACTTCCGGAATCATCAGGCCTGCAAGTGTTTCAACCCGGATCTGTTTTCTGGAAACCAGTTTGTTTTCATACATGTATTTTGCCAGACACCGGATCCCATTGCCGCACATCTGGGCCTGGGACCCGTCAGAATTATAAATATGGAATGTCATGTCTGATTGCGCAGAATTGAGCATCAGAAGAATCCCGTCCGCACCAATGCCAAACCGTCTGGAACACAGTTTTTTTGCCAGCTGCGGATATGGCGTATGTGCTTGAATGCTGCCGTCCCGGTCATCCAGCAGCACAAAATCATTGCCAATACCTTCCATTTTGACAAATTCTATTTCCATATATGTCCCCCCTATGACCTGCAATATCCAAGATTGTTGAGAATATCCTGTCCAATGGCTGTCACCTGCCACTGCCGGATATTTTCAATCTGCGACAGTGCCGGAAGCGTTGTCGGATTTTGAACGGCAATCACCGAAATCATCGTATTATTCAACAGAAAACCCGGTTCAATGCCCAGAGACATGCTCAGCTTTTCCCGCATCTTTTTTAATTGCTCAGTCCGTTCTTTGACCCCCAGATCCGGTTTTGACCTGCGTGTTTTCGGGTATGAGGGCAATTGACCATGGCTCAGATTGACTGCGGACACAATGGCATCCACACAGGCCTGCCCATACATCTGGGCCTGTTTCGGACTTAAAAGTCTGGATTTCACCATCTGTTCAACCGTTTCCGGCCGCTTTGCAGCCAGGTCTGCCACAGTCTGACTGGACAGGATCATGAACAGGGGTTTGTCTTTTTTCCGGGCAATGTCAAGCCGCACCTGTAAAAGGTTTTCCAGGGCAGCCAGGGCACGGTTATCCATTTTTCCTGCACCCTTGAATTTCAAAAACAAGGGTGCAGTATGATTATTTTCATACCGGACTTTTGACTGAATTTCAAATTCCTCATCAGCCCAGGATAATCTTGCACAGTCTGAGAGCCTTTTATGAATAATATCATGCAGCCGGATCAGATATGTCACATCCCCCACGGAATATTCAATCATATCTTTTTTCAAAGGACGCGCAGACCAGTCCTCTTTCTGAAAACGTTTGTCCAGATCCACGTCAAAATATTTTTTGATCAGCGCACCCAATCCTCGTTCCTTGATCCCTAAAAACCTGCAGGCAATTTCGGTATCAAACAGATTTTCCATCCGGACCCCGTAATCCCGGTCAAGGCTTCTGACATCAAAATCTGCCCCGTGAAATATTTTTTTCACATTTGCGCTTTCAAGCACCTGCGTAAAACAGGTCAGATCCTTTATCTTGAAAGGATCAATCAAATAGGCCTGATTCGCAGTCGCAATCTGAATCAGACAGATTTTTTCATTAAAACAATGCATTGAATCCGCTTCCAGATCAACCCCGATAATCGTCTCTTCCAAAAGTGATTCACAGACTGTTTCAAGCTCTTTGTCTGATTCAATAAACTTATAATCCAAAATATTTTCCCTTGATTGTTTGCACTTGTTCTTTTAAAATTCATGTTTTACATTTAACAGGACACCATAACACATAATGGAAAACAAGATGATCAACATAACATTTCCAGACAATAGTATAAAGAGCTTTAACCAAATCCCCACAGGAATGGAGATTGCTGTCAGTATTTCAGAAGGGTTTGCCCGGAACTGCGTGGCCATGAAAATCAATGACCAGCTCAAGGACTTAAGCGCCCAGGTCCAATCCGACTGTGCTGTCAGCTTTATTACCACAAAGGATGAAGAGGGTCTGGATATTCTGCGGCACTCTTCGGCCCATGTCATGGCAGAAGCTGTCCTGCACCTGTATCCGGACGCAAAACTGACCATCGGCCCTGTGGTGGAAGATGGATTCTATTATGATATTGATATGGCCCCGATTTCTGAAGAAGATCTTGTGGCCATTGAAGCCCGGATGAAAGGCATCATTGATGCCAAGACAGAGTTTACCCGAAAAGTGGTATCCAAAAGCCAGGCACTGGAAATTTTTAAAGACAACCCGTTCAAGCTTGAACTGATTAATGAACTGGATGACTCCCAGGAAATCTCCCTGTATCAGAATGGACAGTTTATCGACCTGTGCCGCGGCCCTCACATCCCCCAGACCGGCATGATTAAAGGCTTTAAACTGCTGAAAATCTCCGGCGCCTACTGGCGGGCAGACCAGAGCAGAGAGCAGCTTCAAAGACTTTACGGCATTTCCTTTTTTGATAAAAAACAGCTCAACCAGTACCTGACCCTGATCGAAGAAGCAAAAAAACGGGATCACAGAAAACTGGGGGTCAAGCTGGATCTGTATTCCTTCCATGATGAAGCCCCGGGCATGCCCTTTTTTCACGCCAAAGGCATAGATGTCTGGAATGCCCTTCTGGATTACTGGCGCTATGAACATAAAAAAGCCGGATATGTGGAAACAAAAACCCCGCTCATGCTCAATAAAAAACTGTGGGTACAAAGCGGCCACTGGGAAAATTACAGGGAAAACATGTACACCTCTGTGATTGATGATGAAGAATACGCCATCAAACCCATGAACTGCCCCGGCGGCATGCTGCTGTACAAAACAAAGGCCTATTCCTACAGAGATCTGCCTTTAAAAGCCGGCGAGATCGGGCTGGTTCACAGACATGAACTGTCCGGAGCCCTGTCCGGCCTGTTCCGGGTCCGGGCATTTCACCAGGATGATGCCCATATTTTCATGATGCCCTCCCAGATCGGGGAGCAGGTGCTCAACGTCTTGAACCTTGCCAAAAGAATCTACAGCAGATTCGGCCTGGATTTTCACCTGGAACTGTCCACCCGGCCCAAAAAATCCATCGGGTCAGACCAGCAGTGGGAAGAAGCCACAAACGGCCTTAAAGCTGCTCTGGATCAATATGGTCAGCAATATTTCATCAATGAGGGCGACGGCGCATTCTACGGACCCAAAATTGACATCCACATCAAGGATGCCCTGGGAAGAACCTGGCAATGCGGCACTGTCCAGCTGGACATGTCCCTGCCCGAACGCTTTGATCTGACCTATAAAGGCCAGGACAATGAAAAACACCGTCCCATCATGATCCACCGGGTGATCTACGGGTCCCTGGAACGGTTCTTTGGTATCCTTGTTGAACATTTTGCCGGTAAATTCCCCTTGTGGCTGGCCCCTGTCCAGGTCATCCTTCTGCCCATCAACCAGGATCTGGCAGATCATGCCGAACAGATCAAATCCCAACTGGAATCCTTCAATATCCGATGCGAGGTGGATGCCAGAAGTGAAACCCTGAAAAAGAAAGTCCGGGATGCCCAGCTCAATTACATCCCGCTGATTGTCACCATTGGCGACAAGGAAAAAGAAACTCAGACCCTTTCGGTCAGAACCCTTGACGGCAACGTCAAGATGGGCCTGACCATAGATGACTTCACCCAGCCGGTCCTGCACCACATCAAAGAAAGAACCCTGGATGAAGCTATCTTCTAAATCCGTTTTTTACAGACTGCCGGTCATAAGCCTGTGCATCCTTATTTTCTGGCAGTCTTCCTATCCCGGCATCATCTGAACTCAACCCCGATGGTTATTCCGGCGTTAGCTCGCCTTAAAATTCCTTGCATTATCATTTTAAAAGACGCATATTTATGCGAACTATTCATAGACAAAAATGAGACCAACAGTTATCAACTTCTGCCATTATAGACAATATTGTTCTTTGGACTCATGATCGATGTCTTAATGAAGCAGCTATAAAACCGGGTGTTTTGCATCCAGAGAACTAACCCTGCTTTTATAAAAACAACTAAAAAAAGGAGATCGCTATGAAATGGAAAACAGAGGATGGGGGCTGGAACCCCTACATCGCCGGAGCCCTTTTAGGCATTCTGGCAATTCTTTCAGTACTTGCAACCACCAAATTTATGAGCAAAACCAGCTATCTGGGGGCATCGACTACATTCGTTCGTGCCGCAGGTATTTTGGAACAAACCATTGCTGAAGATCATGTGGCCTCAAACGAATATTACACCAAAACAAAGGTTCTTGTTGACTGGCAGTTTATGCTGGTTATCGGGATTGTCCTGGGTGCTTTTATTTCGTCCATTATGGATAAGAGCTTTCGGCTGGAAGCTGTCCCCCCCATATGGAAGGAGCGATTTGGCACATCGATCGGAAAGCGCGCAATCGGGGCCATTGCGGGTGGAATTATCGCCATGGTCGGCGCCCGCCTTGCCGATGGCTGTCCAAGTGGTCATGGACTGAGCGGGATGATGCAATTGTCGACAAGTTCTTTTGTGGCTTTGGTGATGTTTTTTGGTGTCGGTGTTCTGGTTGCGCGTATCGTTTATGGAAGGAGGGTATCATGAATACAGGTCAATGGTTAGGGCTTGTCACAGGCATATTGTTTGGGTTTTTACTGCAGAAAGGCCGTGTTCTCCGTTTCGAAAAACAAATCGGGGCAATGCTGTTCAAGGACATGACGATATTAAAATTCATGCTTTCGTCAATTCTGGTGGGAATGGCAGGGATACTCCTGCTCTCCAATTTTGATATTATCACCTTGAGTCACAAACCAATGAACCTTGGCGCCATATTGATAGGAGGGGGCCTCTTCGGTGCCGGGTGGGCAATCATGGGCTTTTGTCCCGGCACATCATTAGGTGCTTTGGGAGAAGGACGATGGCATGCTGTATTTGCCATAGCCGGTATGGTGGCAGGGGCAGCACTCTATGCAGAACTGTATCCCTTTTTCAAATCAACCGTACTTGCGTGGAAAGATTTTGGCAAGATCGGATTACAGGATGCCTTGGGTGTCTCATTGTGGGTCATCATTCCCGTATTCTGGGCAGGAACCATTTCCTTATTTTTCTGGTTTGAAAAAAAAGGGCTCTAATTTTCAATGAACTTTTTTAAAAACAAGAATAGATCAGGTTCTGAAAGGCAAATTTATGGATATTTTTTTAAAACAGATAAAAGGGGTTAACTGGGAACTGATCATATTAACAAGCAGCCGGATTCTGCTTGTTCTGTTTTTGACATGGCTGGGCATGGTTATTTTGCGAAAGATATTAACCCAGCTTGAACAACGTCTGCTCAAACAAAGCAAAATGACAGGAGAACCGCCCTCAGAGAGTGAAAAACGGGTGGAAACCATCATTCGCCTGATAAGACAGGCCACCCTTATTGTCCTTTGGGTAACCACAATTCTTGTTATCCTGAAGGAGATGGGTGTTGATGTCGCGCCGATCCTGGCAAGTGCCGGTATTGTTGGACTGGCAATCGGTTTTGGTGCACAGAATCTGGTACGGGATTTTATTGCAGGATTTTTCTTCATCCTTGAAAACCAAGTTCGTGTTGGTGATGTCGCCATAGTAAACGGTACCGGTGGTCTGGTTGAAGGGGTCAATTTCCGCACCATTGTATTGCGGGATCTGGGGGGCGTGGTTCATATTTTCCCGAATGGCACAGTAACAACACTCAGCAATCTGACCAATGACTGGTCTGCTTATGTTTTTGAGATCGGGGTCGCATATAAGGAAAACACCGACAAGGTGATTGAAGTCATGAAGAACGTTGGTTCTGAAATGAAGCAAGATGAAGTATTGGGATTTTTCATGCTTGAAGAACCGGAAATTTTCGGAGTCGATAAATTTGACAGCTCTGCTGTTGTAATTAAAGGCAGGATCAAGACAAAACCCATCCGTCAATGGCTGGTGGGCAGAGAATATTTACGCAGGATCAAATTGGCTTTTGATAATGCCGGAATCGAAATCCCATTTCCGCATCAAACCCTTTATTTTGGCGAAGCGAGCAAACCCATTGAAGTGGCGCTGTTAGAAAAACTGGGAAAAAAGGATATGTCATGAATCTGCTGCGCTATCCAATATTTATTAATCAGATAGCGCAGCAACAAACAGCGTAAATTCTTATACACGTCTTCTTTTCAAACCCGTCAGCCCTAAAACACCCGCACCCAGAAGCCAGAGTGAACCGGGCACCGGCACAGGATCGGCCTGGATATCAATACTGCCGCTCACAGGTCCGAACAGCTGAAACGGCGGGGTTAAATCAACGCCAGCCGGAACCATTCCGGAACCGGAAAGTTCGTTGAGAACAGACCAGAACATCTGACTGGTATTCCCTTCAGATATGGAAAACGTATCAATACTGATGGCATAGCGATCTGCCACTTCCATATCAGGTGTTATAACCATATCATATTCAAACAGGGCATCTGTCAAAGCGTATTGGCCAAACCGGGCATTGATCCGTTCACTGCCTGAATAGGTTTTAACCAGAGTTCCATCACCCAGAAAACCGGATGGATCGATTCCGGCAAAACTGCCCAGTTGAATGTCTGACATGCGCATGGGGACATTTAGAAAATTAAAAACTTTAATATTCACATCAATTGATGCCGTGTACTTCAGCAGCATATCCTCCGGCGACAGATCAAAATTCACATCAATGACAAGATCATTGGTTGTCCATAAAGATACTGCTTCACAATTTTGCGCCACATCCAGCACCAACGTTCCGCTTTGAATATCAAACGAATAGGAATAGGCAGAAACCGAAGATGAAAATCCTGAAACAATTAAAAATAATAAACTGAAGACTACGTTTTTCATGTTAACTCCTCCTGATAAATTATATAAAGAACCCTGTCACCTGAATGGCAAAAACAATACCAGCATGACAGTTAAAATTTAACTATTTGAAATATCAGTGTTTTTTTATTATTTTAGGAAATTGTATCAAACGGTTTCAGGATCTTTTATCAAATATCCCCTAAAACCGAAGGGTTTTTCACACACCCCATGACGACTCAGATGATTTTTTTTAAATTTTGCTTCAGAGAAAATAAATACATCTATCTGAAAACAAAGAATTTTTCAGGCGATTAGGCATTTAAAGAACCAATGTCTGAAAAAGCCTTCGGCACAGATAAGGCGTTTTTGATTGCAGGTCATGATGACCTGTAATCTTCAATCTCAAGATCATATTTTTTCATCAACGCATAAAAATCCGCCCGGTATTTGCCTGCAAATTTGGCTGACTGACTTACGTTTCCTTCTGTCAGACGAAGGAGCTTTCTAATATATTCTTTTTCAAAATCCTTCTTGGCAACTTTCAGCGGTTTTAAAATATCATTACCCATTAATTCACCCGGACTCTGTAAAATCAGCTCTTCTCCAATGACTTCTGAATCACACATGGCCACCGCATACTCAATCACATTTTTAAGTTCCCGGACATTTCCCGGCCAGGCATATTTCAGGATTTTATTCAACCCGGCATCACAAATCCGTTTCACCGGTTTTCGCATGTCAGATGCGTATTTTCTCAAAAAATGATCTGCAAGATGCGGGATACACTCAAGGCGCTGCCTCAAAGGTGGGACATGAATGGGGATAACATGAATCCGGTAATAAAGATCCTGACGAAATCTTCCTGCCGCAATTTCAGACACCAGATCTTTATTGGTTGCAGCGATAATCCGGGTGTCCAGCTTAACAGTCTGGCTGCTTCCCAGAGGGTAATATTCACTTTCCTGGAGCACACGCAATAATTTCACCTGCTTGGTCATGGGAATTTCCGAAACTTCATCAAAGAAAAATGTCCCTTTCTGCGCCTTGGCAAAAAAACCGGGCCTTCTTTTATCCGCTCCTGTAAAAGCGCCTTTCTCATAGCCGAACAATTCACTTTCAAAAAGATTCTCAGGCAATGCGGCACAGTTAACAGCAACAAAAGGTTCATCTTTTCGCAAACTGGCATGATGCACTGATTTGGCAATCAATTCCTTGCCTGTACCGCTCTCCCCGGAAATCAGTATAGTGGAATCTGTGCCAGCAGTCTGTTTCACAAGCTTGAGCACCTCAATCATGGACTGGCTTTTACATATGATATTTTCAAAACCCAACTGGCTTGCCACCATATCCCGCAGATTTTCCACCTCGCGGGACAGACGGCTTTTTTCCATACAGCTTTTTATCTGAAACATCAGCTGTTCATCATCAAAGGGTTTGGCAAGATAGGTATATGCACCCTTTTCCATGGCAGTGACCGCATTCTGGATTGTTCCGTATGCGGTCAGAATAATCACCTGCAGCAGCGGCATCATCTCTTTGAGTTTTTCCATCAGCTCAATGCCGTTACCATCTCCCAGCTTATAGTCAAGAAGGGCCAGGTCAAATGCATTTTCCCGGGCAACACTGAGTGCTTCTTTCACACTGGCTGCCATCAATACGTCATAGCCACCGGCCTCAAGTCGCATTTCAAGCACTGTCAGAATAGAAGGATCATCATCAACCACTAAAATTTTATTCATTTAATGATCCCTTTACTCTCACCTTTAGAATTTAAATCCACTTCTTTTAGCTGGTTGATCTGATCTTTGAGCCGGGCAATATATTTTTTTAATTTCACCTGTTCTTCCAGTAAAGCCTGAATCTTATTCTGACGGGTTTCCATTATTTTCTTGCCTTTCAGGATATCCTGCTGGCTTGAACTGACTTTTTGAGCCAGATCACAACTGCCTTTAAGGCTTGAAAAAATTAAAACAGAATTATATTCAAAAATCTTCTCATCGGGATTTTCATCCACCAGCTCAAAACATACCATGGCTTTTTCATAATTCTGATCCATATTATCAGGATGTCCGTGCAGCAGGGCCTTTTGAAAGATTGCCACCTGCTTTAGTTCCACAGGAAGCGCATCATACGCCTTTGAATTTTCCTCAAATGCTTTCTCAAAATCGCCTTTCACCGCATGATCCCTTGCTCTGTCCAAAAAAAATATACCTGCCTCACCTTTATTGCTCTCAATGGATACCTTCGGGTAGTATTCATACTGACATCCTGTTAACAGCCAGATGAATATCAGACAACAGGCAGGGTAAAAGAAACCTTTGTTCCTTTGGATATTTGACTTTCTGCCCATATTTCTCCTTTATGCGCATTTATGATGTGCTTTGATATGGCAAGACCTAAGCCCGTACCTCTCAATGTTTCATTTCCTGTATCAATGCGTTTGAATTTTTCAAAAATACTTTCCAGATCTTTTTCATCAATTCCTCGACCGTTATCAATTACAGATACCACAATTTTTTCATTTTCCGGTGCCGCCTTGACTTCAACAATGATATTGCCTTTTTCCGGTGTATATTTCAAGGCATTGGACACCAGATTATTCATCACCTCTTCCATCCGCTTTTCATCCAGCCGGGTTTTCGGAATCATTTTTTCAGCCTCAAAAACAAGATCGATTTCTTTGGTCTGTGCCACAGGCCTGAATTTGGCCAGAGCTTTTTCAATCACTTCAACAATATCTGAGTGTGAAAACTGCCATTCCATTTTATACACTTCCATTTTTGATAAATCCAAAATTTTTTCAATGGACGCTATCAGTCGATCACACTCTGTCAGTATCAGTTGGGACAACTCTTTTTCTTTTTCAGGATCTGCCTTTAAAAGCTGCATATTCAGCATATTCGACGCAGCTTTTATAGAGGTAATCGGTGTTCTCAGTTCATGGGAAAAATGGCTGATAAAATCTGTTTTCATGACTTCCAGTTCTTTTAAACGGCTGCACATCACATTAAAATGCCGGGTCAATTCCTCTATCTCTTTCGGGGCCGATTGAATGGACGGAATATGATTAAACTGACCCCTGGAAATCTCCCGGGTCTTTTTTTCCAGCAAAAATATAGCACCTGTGATCGCTTTTGTATTTGTAATTGAAATCAGCACCCCAAGACCAAGTGCAATAAGGCTTATCGTCACTGTCAGTTTTATTGACTGATCAATCATTAAACTGGACAAGAGCAGTTTTTTCATTTTTACTTCATTTTTCATTTCAATGATCCTGTCAAGCTTCCCATCGATCTGACTGGCTATCTGATTTCTTTTTGAAAAAAAAGAGGCTGAATCATAGTCTTTTGAACCTGCATTAATAAAACCGACTTCCTGGGCAAAAAGTGCCGCATAGCGATTGAACAATTGCTGAATATCATTGGCCTCTTTTACAGTTTCTTCAGAACTTAGAATCGTCTGCAATGCAACCAGCGCATGCCTAAATTCATCTTCCAGTTCACCGTATTTTTTATAATAATCGATATCTTTTGAGATAATATATTTTTTTTCAAAAACAACCATGGACAACATAAACGAGGACAGGTTCTCACAATAGCTGATACTCCTGGTATCGATCTGAACGATATCCTGCGTGAGTTTCTGTATGACATCCAGCTTGTAAATGACATATGCGCTGACCAGAATCAGAAAACCAAGCATAACCATGTTCCCGATAACAAGACGTTTGAATATGGTTGGTCTCATTTTTTTATCTCCGGGATTTTTTTCGAATATTATATTTAACCGTCAGCATATTTTTTTTACCCCTTTTAGAATTGTCCCCGGACCATTGTCAAGAGCAAATACCAAACTCAACAAATATCAAACAGGAAAAAATACAAATAAAAAATAGATGCCAAAATGGTTTCAATTCAAACGGAAAAATGATAATTTCCAGCAATCTTCTGATATGAAAATAAGGAGCAGCTTATGCATCGCGTCATGATACATCCGGCATCTTACGATACCTGCCGCAAATCTGTGGATCAGGCATTTGAACTTTTTCCCCAGACCATTGCGCAAAAAAAAGTCCTCATCAAACCCAATGTTTTACGGACATCCCGCACAGATGAACATATCGTGACTCACCCCGCATTACTCCGGGCGGTTGTTGAAAAAATAGAAGAATTGTCCCCGGCTCAGATCATTGTCGGAGATAATCCGGGACTGTTTAATTATGGTGATAATGAAGCTGCTTTCAGACAAACCGGTCTCATGGAAGCGGCCAAAGGGTATTATAAAAATCTTGGCAATGAAATGACAGCTGTTAAATTCCATAGAGATTTCATGGCGCAAGTCGGGGTCTCCACAGATATTCTGGAAGCAGACATTGTGATCAGCCTGCCCAAATTTAAAACCCACGGGCTTACAATTATCACCGGCGCAATTAAAAACAGCTACGGGATATTGCCGGGTGCTCAAAAAGCCCGTCTCCATCAGATAGCCGGAAGCCCTGAACGATTCCATGAGCTGGTGGTGCACGTCTTTTGTCTGAGAATCCCGGATCTTTTTATTATGGATGCTGTCATCGGTATGGAAGGCAATGGGCCGGCCTCTCCGGATTTAAGAGATATCGGGCTGATCCTGGCTGCTGACAATGCAGTGGCCATGGACAGTGTAATGGCAAGGATGATGGGACTTGATCCGAAAAACTTAAGATTTCTTCAAAAAGCAAAAGAACTTGGACTGGGGGATTTTGATGAAAAAAGGATACAGACGACAGACAAAATAAAAGTCATCCCGAATTTCAAACTTCCGCCTCTGAGCGGAAAATCCATCATGGATAACCCGCAGATCCAGGATTTTATGAACCAGCGGGCCAGTGTGATCCCAAGACCTGACCCCCAGCTTTGCACTGCCTGCGGTGATTGCATCGAACATTGTCCGGTAGGCGCACTTGAAATGGGCATCGAGATTCCCGAAGCAGACATGAGCAAATGTATCACCTGCTTTTGCTGCCAGGAAATCTGCCCTGAAAAAGCCATGATTTTAATCTGAAATTAAAGGAATTTTTTATCAATGAATGATGCCTTCTGTCACCTGCTCCGTGTTCGATATGCCGAATGCGATGCGCAAAAAGTTGTTTTTAACGCAAAATATGCTGAATATGTGGATATTGCCGCAACAGAATTCATGCGGGCCATCTGGGGAAGCTATAACGATCTTCTGGCCAGCGGAGTGGACAACCAGGTGGTTAAACTGACGATTTCATGGAAAGCCCCTGCCCGGTTTGATGATGTTCTTGCCATCCGGGTAAAACCTTTTGAAACCGGTTCATCCTCCTACACCCTTCAACTTGATTTCTATAATTTTGAAACCATAAAACACCTGGCTTCTGCTCAGATCGTTTATGTGATGGTCAGCACAGGAACCCATAAAAAGATGATTATCCCCGACCATATGCGAAAAGCATTTGAAGCCGGCGCCCCCGGAATAATGACAGATCATGCCGGAGTCGGGGTAAAGACAGATATTGAACCCGCTTCATATCAATAAGAGAAGTGCCGTTTCTTTTAATCCAATTATTAACCCATTTTCAAAAGGAGTCCCCATGAACCTTGACATTCAAAAACTGATAGACACTGCTACACTCTGGGTGAGCGAATACGCCTTTAAAATTCTTGCTGCTGTTCTTATTCTCATCATCGGGAAATGGCTGGCCGGCAAGATTTCAAACCTTGTTTCAAAACTGCTTGAAAAAAACAAGGTGGACATCACACTGGTTAAATTCTTTGACAATATTATTTATTATACCCTGATGATCGCAGTTATTATCGCGGCAGCGGGACAATTGGGAATTAACACCACATCCTTTCTGACGGTTGTCGGTGCTGCAGGTCTTGCCATTGGTCTTGCCCTTAAAGACTCTCTTTCCAATTTTGCATCCGGTGTCATGCTGATCATGTTCCGCCCGTTCAGAGTCGGTGACTTTGTCAGCGCAGGCGGTGCCACCGGAAAAGTTGTCAGTATTTCCCTTTTTAACACCATTTTGAATACCCCGGACAATCAACGGGTTATTGTGCCCAATTCAGCCATTACCGCTGCTGTTATCACCAATGTTACTGCAAATGATACCCGCAGAGTGGATCTGGTTATCAGCATCAGCTATGATGATGACATCAGAAAAGCCAAACAGATTCTGAGTACTATTATAAATGAAGACAAAAGAACACTGGATGACCCTGCCCCCACTGTGGCTGTCATGGCGCTTGCAGACAGCAGTGTGAACTTTGCCGTCAGACCCTGGGTAAAAACTGCTGAATACTGGGACGTTTATTTTGATCTGACTGAAAAAATAAAGCTCGCATTTGATAAAGAAGGCATCACCATTCCCTATCCGCAGACAGATGTGCATATTTTTAATCAAACGGCGGAATAACGCTGTAACCCGGGAATCATAACCAATGGAAGATATCCCTAAAATTTTTCAAACCAGACCGGTTGTTTCTGACAAACCTGGCCAGGGTTTATATGACAAAAAAAAAGAAAAAAGGAAAAAAACCTGGCAGGGAGCAAAAAAACACTTTGATGAACTGACTCAGATCGTGGAGGAGACGCACAGGGAGCTGGAAATAAACAATTCCCCGTTCAGACTGTGCGTCTACCAGGAAGAGGAGGATATTTTCATTGATATTGTCACCATTGATGATTCAGGCAAAATCAGTCAGGTTTTCAAACATGATATTTCGCATGTTGAGCTTGAAGCCCTGGTTCATCAGATCAAAAGCGGCAGGGGTCTGATCCTGGATGCCGACGCATAATTCTGGCCGTGTCTGCAGGGAAATACAAAAAAAAACACATTGCAAACCAGGGCAAACCAAAAGATAATAAGACATTTTATACAGATACGGAGAAGACCAAATGACCCAAAAAGCCTTTCAGGACTACTACCCGGATGGATTCAGCCATTGCTACGGATGCGGACGTCTCAATGATAAAGGTCTGAAGATTAAAAGCTACTGGGACGGTGAACAAAGCGTTGCCAGGTTCACCCCCGAAAATCACCATATTGCCATCCCAGGATTTGTCTATGGCGGCCTGATTGCCTCACTGATAGACTGTCACTGCGTGGGAACCGCTGCTGCGGCAAGCTGCAGAAATCAGGGTATTGATATCGGCCGTCAACCAGGTTTACGGTTTGTCACAGCCTCGTTAAAGGTGGATTATCTTGCACCGACACCTCTGGGAACCGAACTTGAAGTCCGGGCCACCGTACTGGAAGTCAAAGAAAAAAAAGTGGTTGTGGAAGCCAAAGTCATGGCAGGAACTTTGCTGTGCGCCACAGGACATGTTGTGGCAGTCCGCCTGCCTGGAAACATGATCCTTTAATTTATTTTTCAGGGTGTTTAAATACAGATATAAAGGACAAAAAAATGGAAAACCGGAAAACAGTTATTTTTGCATTCAGAGCAGATCCCATGTGTTTTATCCATGTGCTTCTCAACGGGATTGACCTGAACGAAAAAGGAATGGAAGGACTGATCGTCATGGAAGGAGAAGCTGTCACCCTTGTTCCCCGGATGGCAGAACAAGGTCATGCCCTGTCTTTGCTGTATAAAAAAGCCAAAGATCTGGGAATTTTATATGGTGCGTGCAAGGCCTGCTCTGCAAAACTCAAGGTGGACAAAGAAATTGAAAAACTGGGAATCCCGCTTGTCGGTGAGATGTCCGGTCATCCATCCATGGGTGGATTTATCGATAAGGGATACCGGATCATAACCTTTTAATAAATTGTGCATAGCGTTGTGCAGATACTTCGGGCATTTCAATCATGGGCACGTGACCGCAGTCCTTGATAATTAAGGTCTGAAGATTTTTAATGTGCCTGGAATACACGTCCACACTGGATACATTTAAAATCCGGTCCTTATCTCCCCATATCACCAGAACCGGCATGGCCAGGTTCTCAAGTATATTGACCTGAAACTCAGGGTCTGTCATTGTCTGATGCGCTGTCATGGATTGAAATATCTTCTGGTAAAAGGCATTGTTTTTAATATGTTTTTCTGCCATGACGTTATCCACAGGCCAGGGGATAAAAGGCTGCCTGTATAATGCATAGGTTTTTAAATTTTCCCAGTCTGCCTTTGTTTTAACATCAAAGGGGTTATCTCCTTTCTGCAACGCATCATAAAAATCTCCGGGAACAGGCGGGGTAACCCCTGCTGAATTGAACAATCCCAAACTGATCACCCGGTCTGGATGCGCCGTAGCATACAGTTTTGAAACCAGCCCTCCCAGAGAATTTCCGGCCAGGTGAAATTTTTCAAGTTTCAGGGCATCAATCACATCTGATATCCCATGACTTAACGACAGGGGGTCATAGGATGACAGATGATTTTCAATATTATCGCCATGTCCCGGAAGATCCAGTGCAATAACATGATAATTTTCCGGAAGATATCGGATAAACCGTATCCAGTCTGTCTTGTCAGATGAAAACCCGTGCAGAAGAATGACGGCAGACCCCTGCCCTTTTCTTTCCAGATATTTGACATCCCCGGCATTTACCTTTACCGTGCTGACACGAATGTCAGAGCGCTTCATTTCAAGGCTGAACAGAACAGCGCTGATATTCTCCTGAATACTGCTGCATCCTTGTAAAAATACCATCACTGATAATGTTAATACAATAAATATGGTTTTCATCGTTGCCATCCATGAATGATTAGAATTCTGAAAAATCATACCCTGTTCCTGGTATTCAGACAAGAAAATATTGGGTTACATTCCGGATGCAACCTGATATGGTATTCAAAATTTAACCGCATCCGAAAGACAGAGACGCATGAATACACTTTTAAAATCCATTATCTATTCCCGTTTTTTTATCCACTTTGCCTATTATTTCATCCGGTTATACAGTGCTACCTTCAGACTGAAAATTGTCAATGAAGATCAATGGAAAAGCCTTGTAGAATCAGGGAAAACCGTACTGCTGTGCGCCTGGCATCAGCAGTTTTTCTCTGTTATCCGTCATTTTAAAACCTATTCAAAATACAATCCCGGCCTGATGATCAGCAAAAGCCGTGACGGCGAACTGATTGCAGGCGTGGCAAATAAAACCGGCTGGCATACGGCCAGAGGCTCTTCTTCCCGGGGCGGCAGACAGGCCCTGACACAAATGATCAGACATTTGAACATCCATGGACTGGGCGCCCATCTCATTGACGGCCCCACAGGCCCCATGGGCGTTGTCAAGGCCGGTGCCGTCAAAATCGCCCAGGAAACAGGCGCAGCAGTTGTTCCGTTTTACACGTACTCCGAAAATGCCTGGTTTTTTAATTCCTGGGACAGATTCATGCTGCCAAGACCGTTTTCAACTGTTCATCTGACCTTTGGTGATGAACTTTATTTTGAGAAAGAGGGTTCGCTGGAAGGATTTGAAGCCCAGAGAAAACACCTGGAAAACCTCATGCTGCCTTATCTGCATCATAAAAGATAAAAAAAAGCGCCCGCAGGATGTCCTGAACCCGGGGCGCTTTTTTTGACTATACGTTTTCTTTTTGCTTTTCAGGCAGGGCCTTGAATTTAATCTTATGCGCGATCCGGTCCTCAGGATCAAGAAGATTGAGTTTGACCATTTCAAAACTGTCCACTTCGATCACCACATGGCCTTTTTTATCCACAAGCACAAGATCATAGGTATTGGTTTCATCTCCTGATGCTGTTTTCCGGGTAATACACAGATATTTTTTATTCTTCTCAACCGCTTTATAAAATTTCATGGATTTAATCCGGTACGGCAGCACAGTTCTTGAGGTGGTAAAAAACTCAAGCAGACCGCCGGTCTGGAACATGGCATCCACAATCACGGGGGCTGCCACAAAATCAGGATCTTTCACGCCTTTGAAAAACGCCTTGGTGCTGTGATCTTCCACTGTTGTAATCAGCGTCTGCCCGTCAAAGGAATTAATATCCACAATGGTTCCAAAAAGCCCGAACATGAACAGTCGTCTGGGATGATAAACCAGGCTGTCGTGATCGCCTTCATAGGAAACCGGCACAAATTCCGGAATCTGAATCTGTTTGGATTTCAACGGGTTTTGGGCAAATGTATAACTGCCTTCATAATGCAGCTTGGGATCTCCCACAACCAAACCCTGGGGATTTCTGAACAAAGAACGGATCGTGCAGTCCACCTGGCCGTCTGTTTTAGCCGTGCCCGAAACCAGCAATTCTTTTGGCCGTCCTTTGAGCAGTTTGATTCCATAGGGAATCTGGAATGAACTGACTTCCACCAGATGCTGTGACGCCTGTTGTTCTCCTGCAAGGACCATTGCCATTTCCGCCATGGTCTCAAGTCCGGTTGAACCCAGGAACAAGGGCACATCATCCATGGTATGATCATGAAGGAAAACATCGCGCTCAATGTCCAGAACCCTTGAATAGGTCATGCTGTTTTGGGTTTTTTCCACAGGTGTGTCCAGGAACGGAAATTTTGCTTTTTCAGGATCTCCCAGAAGGCCATCCCTGTCAAAGGAATAATCCAGCCCGGAAAAGACCATCTCGGATTCTGTTTTATCCAGAAGATCTGCCATGAAAAATTTAACCCCCTGATCCATGGGAAGAAACTGAATTCCTCTTTCTTCCAGCACCATTTTCACTGTTGGATTGGTCGCCATTCCCACTCCGTCCCAGGCTGTCCAGGCATAGACCTTATAGGTCCGTTCCGGATGAAGCTGTTTTTGACGGAACAAGGCTTTGCCGAGAAAATCATTGGCAGCCGTATAATCCACCTGACCTTCATTGCCAAACCGGGCTGTAACCGAAGAAAAGGTGAAAAAATATTTATATTCCCTGTTTTCAAACGCCTTGAGCAGATTTCGCATGCCCTTGACCTTCACATCCACCACCAGCTCAAATGACCAGAGTTCCTTTTTGGGAATGAACTGACTCATTTCCATCCCAGCGGCGTGAAAAACACCGTCAATTCTGTCATATTTGTCCACGGCCGCCTGCACTGCTGCAGCATCTGTGACATCCACACAATTATATTCAACATTCACTCCCAAAGACTGCAAATATTCAATATTGTCTATGGATTGCCTGACCCGCATCAGACGGTCCAGGGCACGCTTGATTTCAACCGGCTTCACCTTTGGCATATCTTCTTTCAACATGGCCATCAGCTCTGCTGCGGTAGATGTTTTATTTAAAAGTCTGGGATCTGTGCTGTAAATATCATTGATATCCAGAATCACCAGGTGGGTTTTATATTGCTGCACCACCTGTTTGATGATCTCATAGGTAATGCCGCCGGCGCCCCCGGTCACCAGCAGGGTATCGCCTTTTGTAATCACCTGTTGGGTCCTGTCTGCGATGGAAGGTGCCATTGAAATGACATACCGTTTTTTATCTTTGTACCCCACTTCCACCCGGCTGTCCTGGCTCAGCAGTTCCTTGATAAAGGTATCAACGATATTACTAATCGTCTTTTGGTCGATATTCTTTTTGGGCTTTTTATGGGAAAAATCCACCACCTTGACCCTGGCATCGGCCAGTTCTTTTCTGGCAGTTTTCAAAAGCCCGCAAAGACCTGCAAACATGGGATGAATATCACCGCAGTCTTCCATGTACGGAAACACCACTGAATCAAAGGTAATGGCACCGATGACAGTTTCTTTTTGATTCAAGGATTCAAACAGGCTCTTGATCATGACAAAAAAGGATTTGATCGTGGTGTTCAACGCCGGATCAGAATATCCTGACAGCCCATCTGTATCAAAATAATAATCCAGCGGCGCCAGATGGATAAACCCGTTTATTTCAGGATGGGTTTTCTTAAATTCCTCCACCTGTTTTTCAGTGGCCTTCACATCCGTAAGATCAAATTTTACATCTGCCCCTTTTGGCCCGATAGTGATGACCTGGCCTTTTTTGTGCTTGATCTTTTTGATCACCTCTTTTGCAAATCCATGGCTGTCCAGGGACACAATGATTGTTTTGCCTTTAAAATCCGTTTTGTCGGATTCGGGCAGCTGTGTTTCAACTGCCCGAACAATCAGACGCTTAATGGGCGAGGCAGGATCTGGAAATTCATCTGCTGCCTGAACATCAGATGCTTGTGCTGCAAGGATCTGGGCAGGTTCAGGCGCAACCGTCTCAGGCACAATGATCTCAGGAGTCACAGCTTCAGATACATCTGCCTGAGACCGGACGGTCTGGTTCCGGATATAATCTGCCAGCCTGGCAATGGTGTTCAGATCCCGCAATTTTAAATCATCCGGCACACTGAAACCAAAGCTTGCTGATACCTTGGCAAATATCTCCACCTGTTTGACCGTATCAATGCCCAGGTCTGCCTCCAGATCCAGATCATCATCCAGCATATCTGCAGTATAACCGGTCTGCTCGGCAATCACGGCTTTTACTGTGGCATTGATGTCAAGACTTTCAGACACAGGCTGCACCACAGCTGTTTTTGTTTCTGGTACGGGTTCGGCAACAGGCGCCACTGAATCAACCGACGCAACCGGTAAAGATGCCGCAGCATTGGCTGTTACATATTCACCCAGCCGGGCAATGGTGTTCAAATCCCGCAATTTTAAATCATCCGGTACATTGAAACCAAAACTTGCAGCAATTTTGGCAAATATCTCCACCTGTTTGACGGTATCTATTCCCAGGTCTGCTTCCAGATCCAGATCATCATCCAGCATGTCTGCTGTGTAACCGGTCTGCTCTGCAATGACCTCTTTTATGGTTGCAAGTGCGTTTCCAGCAAGCTGGGTAACGGACTGGGCAACTGACTGAATAACAGGCGCTGTCCGAGAATCTGCTGCTGGAACAGCTGCAAAGGCTGCAGGCTGAACCCGGCCGATCTTGTTGTCCACATATTCACCCAGTCGGGCAATGGTATTCAGATCCCGCAATTTCAAATCATCCGGCACACTGAAATCAAATTTTGAGGCAATATTTCCAAATATCTCCACCTGTTTGACCGTATCTATGCCCAGGTCTGCTTCCAGATCCAGATCATCTTCCAGCATGTCTGCGGTATAGCCGGTCTGTTTGGCAATAATGGCCTTAATCGCGTCCATAGCCCCGCCGGAAACCGCAGGTGCTGCCTCAGCACTTGCAGCAGCCGGTGTTTGAACCGCTGCCACAGAGGCTTTGGCCGCGGGTGCCACGGGAACTGCGGGTACAACCGGCGCAGCCGGTGTTTCTACCACCTTTGTTTTTTCAACAACCGGAAGGGCCTGGCCACCAGCCACAGCACACAGCATATTGTCAATCAGCTTTAATTCCGGGTTCTGACTTGAGGTTGCAGCTTTAAGCCAGTTCAGATACTGCACATTGCCCTCCACGGGATTTTCTTCCACCCGCTGAACAAACATGAAGGCAAAATGAGACCCGAATCCTGCAGCCAGGTGCAGACCATATTCAGAATCGATCTTGTCCTGACCTGAAAAATTCAGGTGTTTAAAATTGTCAGGAATCTTTCTTAAATTGGCAATGGGGGGCGCTTTTCTTTTCTGAAGCGCCTTGACCAGCACCACATCCTCGATGGCTGCCCCAAGAGTGTGACCGGTAAGTCCCTTGGTATTGGAAATGCAGATGCGATTCAAATACCCGGAAAAAGCGGTTTCCAAGGCTGTCACTTCTGCGTCTGCACTGCCGCCCCTTGCCGGAGTATAGGTTTCATGGGACATGAACAACAGTTTGTCAGCATAGTCCTCTTTTCTCAAACCGGTCTGTTTTTCCATCTTGGCAATGAATTTTTTCATCTCATTGGCCATGTGCGGGACATCAATATTATAGGTGTGATAGGCAGAATTGGCGATATGCGTGGCAAGCAGTCTGCACTGGCCGTTCATTCCCCGTTGTTTTGCACAGGCCTCTGCCTCTATGACCAGACCCACGGCTCCCGCACCCACAATGGTTCCGTTTCGGTCTTCATCAAAGGGCTTGGCCGCTTCTGACACCCGTTTTTTAATGGTGGCTGCGCCCAGGGCAAGAAAACCAGACCCCACCCACTCGTTCTGATTTTCTGATGTGGCATTTTCACCGCCAATCACAAGCACCCGTTTACAGCGGCCCACCCGGATCCAGTCTTCGGCAATACCAATGGCCAGTGTCGTGGAGGCACAGGCTGAACTGACCAGGGTGTTGGGACCTTTGGCCTTGATGATCTGCGCCAGATGGGCAGATCCCAGAGGACAGTAATTGGACAGAAAATCCCTGTCAAATTTATAGGCTTCAAAATCAGGGCGTTTCCGGGATTTTGCCTTGAAGAACCATTCTGTAATCTGTTCTTTGACATCCAGATCCTTGATTTTTTCCATGAGATAATAATAAATATTCTCGAATTCTTCATAGGGTTTGAGAAACAGTTTCTCATAATAATATTTTTCAAGCTCGGCAATCAGGCTTTCGCTGTTGGGCCACAAGGAGGTGATAATCACCCCTGTTTCTTCCTGCATGTCCACTGGCAGCGCAAATCCGTCCGGGATCACGGCTGTTCCGCCCTTGATTTTTTTATACTGCATGACCAGCGGAATATTGGCATCCTTTAATGCCTCAATGCCTGCGGCAATGCTGATGGCCATGCTCATGTCATACTGTTCTTTAATACCGTATTCATCGGACAGATCAAAATATCCCAATTGCCCTGCCAGATGAATGACATCTTCTGTCCGGGTGATCTGAACAAACCGGGCATTGCCGTCAGGCTGCTTGAACAGTTTGGTGATATTCTTGTTGGTGATTCTCTCCTGGGCTTCAGGCGTCAGCGGATCAATAAAATTTTCACCATTTAAAATGGCATCAAAATTATCATGTGAAAAAACCCGTCTGGCTTTTCCGGGCAAGCCCACTGAGACCCCGGAAATAACAACCTGGTTGGGGTTAAAATCAAACCGCTCCATGGCGTCAATGGCGCTCTCGCGTTTCTGACGCAGGTATTCTTTATACAGAAGATCATCCAGCTTACCCTGATTATCCTGTTTAAACGACTCAAAATCTATTGACATATCCAGTTTTGGCAACTCCTCTTTTGTTTGCATGACCGGCGCGGCCGCCATCATTGCTGATGCAGGCTGTGCCTTGAAAATCGTATTTAATTCCAGAAGGTATTTTCTGCAGGCGTCAAAGGATTTGATTTCTTTTCCAGCCTCCACAGTTACGGCTGTACCATATTCGCCGATATTGATATTTTTGAGCAGATTCACCAGAAGTCTTGCAGGCCCGATTTCAATAAAATGGGTTCTGCCGGATTCATACACCGACTCAATGGATGAAATAAACTCAACCGGAGAAATAATCTGTTTTGCCAGTAGATCTTTTATGTCTTCATGGGAGTGTGGATATGGTTTTGCATTGGTATTGGAGATAATCCTTCCACAGGGTGCATCCTTGAAATTCACTGTATCCAGATAGGTTCTCAACCGGGCAGACGCATCCGCAAGCAAAGGCGTATGGAACGCACCGGTCAGGTTCAGTTTTTTAAAGAACACGGCCTGTTCCGTCAAAAATGCACAGAACTTTTCAATATCATCTGCACCGCCGGACACGCCGGTCTGTTTTTCACTGTTTTTATTGGTGACATAAATATTGGAAATAAAGGATTTGCGGATCAGATGTTCGGTCTCTTTTTCATTCTTAAAGACCACCATGATTTTTCCAGGCACCTTTAAGGTGGATTCAAACATCAGATCAGACCGTTTGATAATCAGGCGCATGGCATCATCAAAAGACAGCATGCCGTTACAGAACAATGCAGTATATTCACCCACACTGTGACCGATAAAATAATCCGGAGAAAATCCTTCCTGTGACAGTCGGCTGTAAATGGCAGCCGAAGAAAGAAAAACTGCTGGCTGGGTATTCTGGGTGGAATGAATGGCCTCGTCTGCGCCAAACATCATATCCAAAAGCGAATACCCTCTTTGCCTCTGGAAAATCTTTTCGCCTCGTTCCATAAGTCGTCTGATATGCTCATCCTTATCAAAAAGATCTTTCATCATGTGGGCACTCTGGGCGCCCTGACCGGATAAAAGTGCGACAATCCGCAGTTTTCGTCCCCTGGCATCTGCTGAATAGGCATGATCAACCAGAACAATATCCTCTTCGGTATGGGCATTGAACTCCACATCAATAATATTATTGCTTTTTTCCAGCACTGCCGGAAGCGTGCCCATGATCATATGACAATGATTTCCGCCAATGCCGTTGACATTTGTTGCAAACCGGAACGGCTGTCCTGCCTTTCGCACGCCAATCCGGGCAGAGGGCTTTAACACCTTGCTGTCATTTAAAACAGAATATTCCGGATCATAATTAAAGTCCGGCAGCAATTTTGAATTGCGGTTCATCAGCATGAGTTTGGCCATGGCAACCGCTGGATTGGCTGCCTTAAAATACCCGAACTGGGGTTTGATATTTCCGCAGCTCATTTCATGATGAAAACATTTTTCCACCACCTGTTTTTCAACCATGTCACCGAAAATATTTGAAAAAGCAAACAGATCCAGATGATTAATGTCTTTTTTACGGATACCGCTTTTATAATAGGTTTCATTTATGGTGGATACAAAGGTGTGCTCGCTGGGTGCCAGCAGATGATCCGGAACGCTGGACCGAACCGCACAGTCATTGATCTCACCGAAAATATCCAGATTATATTCCTTTGCCTTTTTATAGGTGGTCATCAGATGGATGGCCGCACCCTCTCCCATGACATATCCGTCTGCCCGTCTGTCAAAAAAATTGCAATCCCCTTCAGACAGCAGTCCCAGACGTTTAAACGCCATCAGGACACCGGGATACAGGTTGGTATCCACGCCACCTGCCAGAACAAAATCCAGATCCTTGTGCTTCAGGTTCCGGGCGGCATTTTTCATGGCCACCACAGCAGATGCACAGGATGCATCAATCACATAATTGGCCCCGTTCAAACCAAAATAATTGGCAATCCTGCCGGAAATAATATTGGATAACAGTCCCGGTGTTGTGTCTTCATTATTCTCCGGAATTGCTGCCCGGATCGCCTCAACCATTTGGGCGGCAATGGTTTCAAGTTTTGCCGGATCTGATGCGTTGCAGTTTTTAATGGCATTTCCGACAACGTGTTTTCTGACTCTTACGATATTTTTGCTCTGCCGCTCTCCGGGGATGGTTCCAAGAATCACCCCGACTTTGTTTCCCGCCTGAAGCCGGGATAAAAGACCAGAGGTTTCCAAAGCTTCATTGGCTGCTTCCAGACCGAAAATCTGTCCTCTTTCAATATTTTTGACCATCATGGGGGGGATTCTGTATTTCAGATTATTGAATTTATGATCCCTGACCACGCCGGCCTTCACCTTTGGCAGGCGGTAATGGGATGTTTTATCCAGTCTGGCATAGGCATCATTATCAAAATGTTCGACAGGTATATGGGACAACTGGGGTTTGCCTGACTGCAGTTTTTCCCAGAATTCTTCTTTATTCTTTGCGCCGGGCAGAAAAACACCCAGACCTGCCACCACAATCCGGTCATCATTATAATCATATTCAGGATCCGTAAAAATATCCCTGGCAAGTGCCTGGTAGCCTTTTGTCATTTCTTCCACAACAACATGATAATTGATTCCGCCAAATCCATAGGAGGATACAGCCGCCTTTCTGGATGCATTGTTTTTGGGCACCCATTTTTTTTCATCCGCAACAATAAACAGTGAGGTATCTTCCAGATGATGATTTTCAGACAGTTTTTCAAACTGCCCGTTGGGCGGCAGAACCCCTTTTTGTACTGCCAGAAGCGCTTTTAAAAGGCCTGCAGAGCCGGCACACCCTAAAAGATGACCGATCTGGGATTTAATCGAACTGATACCGGCCCCTGAATTCTTATACACTGTCTTCAGGGTTTCAAGTTCCACCTGATCACCGATGGTGGTTGAGGTTCCATGGGCTTCTATAAAACCGATGTCTTCAGGGACAATGCCCGGACGGATATTTTCATAACACCGTTCCAGACTGAAAATCTGTCCTTTTGGATTGGGCGCTGCAATCGCTTTTCCCTTTCCATCGGAACTTGCGCCAATGGCGTTGATAATGCCAAAAATCTTATTATTGTCCCTAAGGGCATCTTTCATGCGTTTCAACACAAAAATGACTGACCCTTCACCCAGAACAAACCCGTCTGCTCTCTGATCAAAGGGATACGATCCGTTTTTGGACAAGGTCCCCATTTTTGCAAACCCGATAAAAGACTCCGGTGCCAGATGCGTATTCACCCCTCCCACAATCACCTGATCATGGTCACCGGATAAAAGTTCACCCACTGCCGCCTCAAGCGCAGTCACCGAGGAGGCACAGGCCGCATCCACAATATAATTGGTTCCCCGGACACCCAGATCTCTTGCCACACGGGAGGCTTCTATGTTCAACAGAATCCCGTGAACCGGATCATACCCCTTGTTTTTGCCTTCAATCCCGTCCTTGACTGCTTCTATGATTTTTTTCTTTTCTTCATCAGTCAGTGTCTGGTATTCTTGGGTTTTTTCCAGCATGGAAACCAGTTCAGGATACCAGTATTTAAAATGCAGCTCATTGCTCAGTTCATTGGACAGACAGGTGGCAATAATCACTGCTGTCCGCTGGGGATCATCACAGACAAGCCGGTTGTCCTCGCCTAAAAGCCCGGCATTTTCAACTGCCTTAAATGCGGTCTGCAATACCATCTGCTGGCTGCGGGAGAGTCGGGCAGCCTTGTCTTTGGCATATCCGAAGCGTTCCCAGTCAAATTCAAAATCCGTGATATGTCCTGCAAGAATGGTATAGGTTTTATCTTCTGCGGTTTTATCCGGATCATAGTATAAGGATCGGTCAAACCGGTCTGCGGGCATTTCATTGATGGAATATTTTTTAGCCAGAATATTTTCCCACACACGTTCCGGATGATCCGCATCCGGCAAGGTACATCCGATTCCCACAACCGCAATTTCATCATTGATTTTATTTTTAGGGCTGGAAAATACCTCAAGGCTGTTAATATGCTTAAATAATTGGGTTTTGGCTTTAAAATACTGATCATGAATTTCTTTGATGGTGACACCCGCATCAAAAAACGCCAGACTGTCGCCCACAAGAAAATTTCCCTTTTCCCGGTGTTCCTCTCCTTCAAACCAGGTATAGTTTTCAGGTCCCGGATTTTTGAAATCCGGCAGAAACCCTTTGGCCCCGATCAGAAGAGAACCGATATTTCTTTTTTCAAAGGCCCGTTTTCTGTCAGACAGACTTTCCTTGTTTTTCAGCATCATGGCTTCAGTTTCCACCATCATCCGGGCAAATCCGGTGGGTGCGGTTCTGGATGCAAGCCCCAGGGTTTTGCCAATAACCACTGTCCGGTTTTCCTCGATAAGAATTTCCCTGTACTGGGGCTGGATCGCCTTGGTGGATACAATCTCGTCGGCAAACAGATAGGCGGTTCCCACCTGAATCCCTATTTTTGCGCCCCTGGCTGCCAGAAAAGAGGTCATGCCTGAAATAAAAAAGGATGCAAACCGGGTGGAAATCCCACCGGCAAACACCAGATACAGCTTTGACAGATCATATTTCTTATTCATCAGCGTGGCAATGGCAGCTTCCCACAGCACCATGGATGACAGGGCACCCACATGACCGCCTGCCTCACCGCCTTCAAAGATAAACCGTCTGCACCCGCCTTTCAGAGCATTTTCCATCATGGATACAGATGGCGTATGCAGATAGGTTTTGGTTCCGGCTGCCTCAAGCTCGATGGCCTGGGAAGGAATTCCCCCGGCAAACAGCGCATAGGGTACCTTATATTTTTTTACCAATTCCAGATGTTTGTGAACCATGGGGTTAAACGCTTCAATCCCCACAAGCCCTGCACCAAAATTTTTGACCTTGCTTGAACCGTCCTTGAGCATATTTTCTGCAAGGAATTCCGGAAGAGAGCCCACTGCAAAAAACGGCAAAGCGCCTTCTTCCAGTACCCTGTTGGCAAAATCAGAATTATCGGAAATATTGGCCATGGGTCCCTGGATCAACGGATATTTTGTATCCTGATCCCTGGCAAAATCCGATCCGGGTTTAACAGGATCATGGGCATCCACCGCATTGATATATTCACCGGTCGTCTTGAAAAAATCAGAAATGATTTCTTTTACGGATGTGGCATTTTTAACAAAATCCTTTGCAAACACCCCATCCTGGCCCAGATAAAACAGGGACTGAATAAACTGGACATCATCGCGGTCCAGACAGACAATATTATCCTCAATGGATTGATACAGTTTGCGCGAAGCTTCCTTTCCCACGCCATATTCAACCGCAGCCAGCTTCAAATCCTTGACTATTTTGGTTCCCAGCTTTGCAAAAACCCTGTAGATGTCGCCGCCTTCATAAGAGATTTCCGTGGAATCACTTTCATCCACCATGGCCAGCAGTTTTTTGAAACTGTCCGATACCGGGGCTTCATCACTCATGAGCAGCTGACTGTCCATCACAAGCCCGGACACGCCTGCAGCAAACATTCCTGCTGCAGTATATTTTCCCACACCACCGTGAATGAAAACAGGCAATGGATTATTTTTCAGATACCACTGCATCAGGATAAAAGAAGAATAATTGGATACTTTTCCGCCAGCCTCATTTCCTTTGAGAATCAATGCATGGGGATCCACCTGATGGATTTTATCATTTATATGAATATCCTTGATTTCAAGAACAATTCTGGTGTCGCCGAACCCGCTGAAGTCCGCAGGCGTATCCTCTTTTGTCAACGGGCAGATAATCAGATCCAGGTTTACCATCTGCTGCTGTTTGATTTTCCGGATCAGGTCATCATCATGGGCAGAAAGTCTGAGACCAAAACTCAACTGCTCTTTAGAAAGTTTTGCGGCATTTTGAAGGATGTCGTCCACAGTCAAAAATTCTGTGTCAAATACCGGAAGAGCGCCTGCATGATAAACCGCTTTAAAATACTTTATATCAAATACCTTTACCGGATTGTATACCATCAAAGGAAGCCTTGAATTCAGTATTCTTCTAATCATAAATATTTCTCCATAAGTGTTTTAAATTTTACCTTTTTTCAGCCCGCTGCCACCGGATGTGTATATGAGCGCTGCTGATCAATTGCCCATACCATATCAAGTGTCCTCCGCAACCTATCAAGTATTGTGCCAACAGATTCGGATTTTATAACCCTTTAGAATAAGGACTTTTTTCACTCATTACGGTTTTAAATTTTTCAATTGGCATAAATTTCTATTGCATTTTATGCATATCGTATGTACAAATTTGCACATGGATTTATAATATTTCATCAGGACACGGATAACTTGAAAGGAAAAAAAATTGAAAAAAGCAATACTTAACACTGAGGAACGCCGTTTTTTCAGAACAGTATATAATGCTGCCTTTGCAAATCCTTTCAGTGATTTAAGAGAAAAACTGGATATTAAAATAGCAGGCCTTTTTCCGTCCGTGTCCAGACGGGAAAGCAAGGATCTGTGCATCAGAGAAGTCGCAACCCGAATCAAGAAACTTGAAGATCAGGGACGGGCAAATATCAATGCCTTTCATGGCCAGGACAGGGATATTATCACCATTGTCTTTTTGTTTGATATTTTTCATAAATTCAGGGATGATTTTGATCAGTTGATCAAAGATCAGATTATCGCCCAGAACACCTCCGTTAAAGTCCCCTTTTCAAAAGAAGCCATACGCATGGTAATTGAAAAGGGAATTGATGAAAAAAGCGCTGTCCACCATTTTGCCCTTTCCTACCAGTTGCGCCGGGCCTTTTATTTTATTTCCACATCCCTTGTGGGCAGCAGCCCCTGCATGCAGACCCTGAAAAAACAACTCTGGTACAATGTGTTCACATATAATATTGATCACTATAATAAATTTTTATGGAACAAAATGGAGGATTTTTCCACCCTGATTCTGGGTGAAACCGGAACCGGGAAAGGCACAGCAGCCAAAGCCATCGGCAGAAGCGGATACATTCCCTTTGATGAAGACAGGCAATGCTTTACCCAGAGCTTTACCCGGGCTTTTTCCTCTTTGAATCTGTCTCAATATCCGGAGACTCTTCTGGAATCAGAATTGTTCGGACACACCAAGGGCGCATTTACCGGCGCTGTGGATGAATATGAAGGGGTCTTTGCCCACTGCAGCCCCCATGGCTCAATTCTGCTGGATGAAATCGGGGAAATCCCCAACCATGTTCAGATAAAACTCTTACGCGTTCTCCAGGAAAGAACCTTTTCACCCGTGGGAACCCATGAAACCTCCCGATTTAACGGCCGGGTCATTGCTGCCACCAACCGGCCCAAAAAAGATATTCTGGAAGGTAAGGTTTTCAGAGACGATTTTTATTACCGCCTGTGTTCAGATATCATTGAAGTTCCGCCCCTTCGCACACGGATCAGGGAAAAGCCTTCAGAAATGGATGAACTGCTTGATTTCACCATCCAGAAAATGACCGGCACCCGGTCTGAGAAACTTATTTTCAAAATCAAACGGATCATTTCACGCCAGCTGGGAAAAGACTACCCCTGGCCGGGAAATGTCCGGGAGCTTGAACAATGTATCAGAAGGATTCTATTGCGTCGGGATTATGAAGGAAAACAGGTTGCTCCAAAAAACGATCTTCCGTTAAGTCAGCAGCTTGGGAACAGAATCCAGAAAAAAGATATTTCCGTTGCATCTCTTGTTTCAGGATACTGCAAATTGTTGTATGAAGAGCTGGGCACTTATGAGAAGGTTGCCCAGAAAACCGGTCTGGACCGCCGGACCATTAAAAAACATATTACAAGCTTGATTGAGGAGTAAAAACACCCATGCTTCATTTTCTGCCCACTCCGGTTAAAGGAATTTTATCCCTGCTCCTGTACGCATTGAACACTGTCTTGCTTGCCAGCACCCTGATTCTGCTTGCACTGTTCAAATTTATTATTCCCGTGCGCGGGTTTGTGGTTTTTCTGGATCGAATCCTGATTGCCATCGCCACCTTGTGGATCTCCATCAATTCTTTTAATTCCAGACTGTTCTGCAAAATCACCTGGGATATCAGGGGGCTTGAAAACCTGGAAAAAAAAGAATGGTATCTGGTGCTTTCAAACCATCAGTCCTGGGTGGATATACTGGCATTACAGACGGTATTTAATAAAAAAATTCCCATGCTCAAGTTTTTTTTAAAAGAAGAACTCATCTGGGTGCCGATTTTAGGCCTGGCATGGTGGGCACTTGATTTTCCTTTTATGAAACGCTATTCAAAAGCCCATCTGGAAAAATACCCCCATTTAAAAGGCAAGGATCTTGAACGGACAAAAAAAGCCTGTGAAAAATTCAGACATCTTCCGGTGAGCATCATCAATTTTGTTGAAGGGACCCGGTTTACGCCGAACAAAAAGAAAGCCCAGAACAATACGTTCAAACACCTGTTAAAGCCCAAGGCCGGTGGGGTTGCTTTTGTTCTGGGTTCCATGGGAGACTGTCTGCACAAGATCATTGATGTAACCATTGTGTATCCGGGTAAAACACCCTCATTCTGGGAATATATTTCAGGTCAGGCCAAAAAAATCATTGTTGACTTTGAAGTGATACCGATAAACCATGAACTTTCCGGTGATTATTTCAATGACCCGGAATATAAGACATTTTTCTTTGAATGGATCAATAGGCTGTGGGAGAAAAAAGACAGAAAAATTGAGTTCTTAAAAACAACAGAGACATGAAAAATCTGAACATCAGGCCATTGTTTTCAGATGTTGCCCACCTGCATCTCATAGATATCCAGATTGCGTCCGTCTTCAGATGAAGATACCCGGACTTCTGAAACTTTTGCATGCCGGATTGTTTCTGTGACCCGTTTTTCACTGTGTTTTCCAATGATAACGGTTTCGGCCAAAATTGCGCCATCCACAATCACCACCGGCTTGCCCGGATTTTCCGTTGACCACTGGGACAGATTCGCCCGTTCTTCAGTATAATCAGCAAGTCTTTGCTCCAGCGTTTTAATGTCTTCATCATATTTGGCAACAATTTCCTCAATTTCCTCAGTCTTTTCAAAACATTCATCCAGATGCGCTTCTGCTGTTTTTGCATTTTCGTTTAACTGGGCTATTTTTTCTTTGAGTTCGGCAATCTGGGATTGATCTGCGGAAGTTTCACCCATGGATGAAATCTGCGAATTCAAATCTTTTTCTTCCAATTGGGACCTGTCCTGGACATGGGCAAGTTCGGTGATCTGCTTTTGAAGCTCGGCATTTTCCTGAGCAAGTGTCTTTTTCTTTTCTTCAATGATTTCTATCTGCTTTTTAACCCGGTCTATCTTGATTTTATTCTCCGCATGCTCTTTATCCACAAAGGCATCATACCCCACTTTTAACGTATTGGGACCTGCCATCTCTGTCCCCACATTTCTTGCGTGAATGCCCATTTTGGCTGAAATTCTTGACGAAATCAGTTTCCCCATTTTTGCAAGACAGGCGCCCGAAGATTCCACAGTAGAATCAACGATTTCCTTTTCAACAACAACGTCCCCCATACAGATAATTTCAGAATTATGAATGAACCGCGCAAAAACATTCCCCCTGGAATAAATTTTCCCTTCATTGATGCCGCCGGATATTTTCACATCTCCACTTGCATCCACAATACCACCGTCTATTTCAATAGCGTCAACATTGTTTCCCTTTACCTTGAATCCGGATTTTATGCGGCCCTTGATAATCACATTCCCGTCATAATTGATATGACCGGTTTCATAATCCACATCCCCTTCCGTAACATATTCCTGATGAACAAAAATATGACCGGACAGCGCATATTTTGGAGATCCTTTTACTGCAGCAAGAACTTTATATCCGTCTTCAGAAAACTTGGCGCCTTTTCCGATCTTTAAAACAATATCCTTGCCCGGAATGGTTTCAATTTCATCTCCGTAGATATTTTTACCGGTTCTTGACTCAACCATGGGAATTTTTTCAGCCAGAACCGTATCCTCGTCCACAAAAGGAATTTCGCCTCTGTCCTTGAAATCAATCACACCATCTTCCTTTACACCGCCCGCCTGAAGGTAATCTGTATTAAAAAAGAATTCAACCTTTGCATCCTTGCCCTGAACCGGAGCAATTCCTTTTGCAACCCTGAAGGTTTTGGTTTTAAATCCGCTTGAATTGATAAACCCTTCTATCATTTCATCGTCCACAATCCCGTTGATAATTCCTTTATCAAACAAAAATTCCTTAAGTTGTGAAACCAGAATATCTTTGTCAAAATAATCTGTCTTGGATAAAAATGCCGCCATAAAATCTTTGGAAACCTCAAGCTTGATTCCGCCGCCAATGATTTCCGGGGCCAGAAGATTTGAAGCATCCTCTTCCAGTTCAGAGGATGCTGCGTCCAGAGCTTTTCCATCCGCCAGAACCTCTTTCGAATCCTTTGGCCCAGGTGAGGCCGCTTCTGGTTTTTCCAGATCTGTCTTGATTTCCGGACGCAGCCGTTTTTGAAGTTTCAGGATATAATCCCGCTGCTGGGCTGTCAGCATATCCGCTTCCACTAAAAGGTCTCCCACCAGATGAAACTTTTTTTTCTCCCGCATCTGCTTTTCCTGTTCTTCCAGGGCAAGTTTTAATACACTTTTATTGATAAACCCTTTACGAATCGCTATGGCCCCGAATTTATATTCTTTCTGTCTCAGGCTGAGTGTTCTTGCCGCCCGTGCAAGCCGTTCCACATTTTGGGGAGAAATAAGTTCATTTGATAAAAAATATTCTTTCAGCGCCGCATCCGGGTTTGGCGCATTCAGGCACTTGACCAGTGCCTTTTGAAGATCTTCTTTGGTTATTAAAAGATTTTTAACGGCAAGAATGCCGATTAATGGAATCTGCGGTTTGGTCTTATCTTCTGTTGCCATAATCTCCCCATTAAAGAATTAAATTACAGCTGCTAAACACCCACTGGCAAAAAATAAAAATTCTATTATAAATTCCCTGCGTGTTCCTGATATATGACTGTCTTTTTCAAAAAATCTTATTAATAAAAGCATAACAAAGGGTATGAAAGCAAGCAGGAATACGCCTTTTGCCAATAAATCCGTAAAAAATATCAATAGAATCAGACAAATTTCAAAAACCAGAACCGCTTTTATGATGGAAAAACTTTTTTTCTCTCCCCAGAGAATGGGAAGGGTTTCTTTTCCGGTAATCCGATCCCCCTGAATAGCAAGAATATCAAAAAATGCTGTCCTGGAAAAAACCAGCCCTGTGGCAAAAATAAACATCACCAGGGCAGGCCATAATTGACACTTGTTTTCTACGGCTGGCAGGAGGGTGGTGACAATCCCCCATGCGATGGTGATTAAAATGGTTTTTGAGCCTGAGATATCCTGTATCCTGCCGGTTCTGCCGTTTTTACCCACAAGGGGAATGATTTTAAGATTATAGGACAGCCCTAAAAGACTCATGATCAAAAGAATACCAAAGGACAGAACACCGCTTGTGTAACTCAGATAAAGCCCTGTCGCACCGGATATGGCTGCCAGAAACCACAGATAAATTTTATTTTTATTGTAAAAATCCGCCCGCCGCGGATGATTATATTTATCGGATTTAACGGTAAATAAATTATTCAGGATATGCATGGAAAGCACATAGAGCATGGCAATCAAGGCATGGTGGACATGATTGGAAATCCCCTGAAAAACGGAACAGGCATATGTCAGGGACCCTGCACCGGCAGCGGCCATGATATTGGTTTTCATTAAAAAATCACGCAGCAGATACAGGCCTTTTTTAAACCCATGCGGCTTTCTCAGGCTGGATTCAATCTGCTGGCATGCCTGGGCAATGATCCAGTTGGGCGTGGATGCGCCTGCAGTAATAACAACAGATCTGGCTGACCTCAGCATTTTGTAATCCATCTGGGAGACATCTTCGATGTGAATGGCAGGTTTTCCTGTCTGGGATGCGATTTGTGCAAGACGTTTTGTATTGCCGCTCTGTTTGCCGCCCACAACCACAACTGCATCGTTTTCCTGGGCAAGCTGCCGGATTTCAGCCTGACGTTTTTCCGTGGACCCGCAAATGGTGTCAAAGATTTTATAATGCGGCGCATGGTCAGCACACCAGTGTTTGACCCGGGCATAGAAATCAGTATCCTGGGTGGTCTGGGCAACAACCACTGCATTGTCAAACACGGGCAAAGATATCAAACTGTCCATGGATGAAACCGTATGGCCTTTTCCCTTTGCATACCCTAACAGCCCGACAACTTCAGGATGTCGTTCGTCTCCGATAATAATCGTGGCATATCCTTTGCTGGCATATCTGTGAATAATGCTCTGGACTCTGACCACCCTGGGACAGGTGGCGTTGATAACGGTAAACCCGGCATCTTCTAATGCTTTTTCATCTTCCGGCGGAACACCATGGGCCCGGATGAGAACAACCCCATGACCTTTTGAAGGGATTTCATCAATCTGGTGAATGCCCTTTTCCCGTAACATCTCCAGAACCTGGGGATTATGGATCAGAGGGCCAAAGGTAAAAACAGGCTCATCAGATGTATTGGCTGCATCCAGAACCATGTCCACGGCTCTGCGGACCCCCATGCAGAACCCGGCTGTTTTTGCGACAACAATTTTCATGAAAGGCTTTGCAGCAGATCAATCAGACGCTCAAATTCTCTTTTGGATTTGAATGAGATTTCTATCTTGCCTTTCTCGCCGGATTTTCTGATATTGACTTTTGTATTAATACGCTGGGAAAGCTGCATACTGGTTTTTTCCAGAAACTGTTTTTCCATTTCAGACATTTTTTCCGCAAGTTGTCCGGGATCTTTTTTAACCTGGTTTACCAGTTTTTCTGTTTCCCGGACTGACAACCCTTTTTTCACAACCTTGTTAAACAGATGGACCTGATGTTCTTCAATCCCTGCGCCTAAAAGCGCCCGGGCATGTCCCATGGAAATGACGTCAGCGATCAGGGCATCCTTGATCACCTGGGGCAGCGCCCTCAATCGCAAAAGATTTGCAATGGTTGACCGGTTTTTACCGATTTTCTGTGCCACTTTTTCCTGGGTATAATTAAATTCCTTGATCAGACGATAATAGGCTTCTGCTTCTTCAAGAACGTTTAAATTTTCACGCTGGATATTTTCAATAATGGAAACTTCCAACACCTGCTCATCGGTCAGATTCTTCACAAAAACCGGAACATGGGTCAAATTGGCTTCCCTGGCAGCCCGAAGTCGCCGTTCGCCTGCAATCAGCTCATAGGACCCGTCAATATTGCGGACCAGAAGCGGCTGTAAAACACCCTGCTGGGCAATGGACTCTTTAAGACGATCAAGCTCTTCCTGGCTGAAAACCGTTCTGGGCTGATACCTGTTCGGGGCAATTGCGTCCACAGGGCACATCAAAAAATCAGGACTGCTTTCCGGCGTTTCAACGTCCGGGATTAAAGCTGAAAGCCCTCGGCCAAGTCCGGTATTTTTCTTTTTCTTTTTCATCATCTTTTTAGAAATTCCCTTGCAAAAGCCATATAGCTTTTGGATCCTTGTGAGTATTTATCATATAAAATTATCGGCAATCCATAACTGGGTGCTTCTCCCAATTTGACATTCCGGGGTATTCTGGTTTTAAATACCATTTCTTTAAAATACGTTTTAGCCTCTTCAACAACATTCTGAGAAAGATTTGTACGTATATCAAACATGGTAAAAAGAATACCTTTGACTTTTAAAGAGGGATTAAAAGATGATTTGACTCGTTTTATCGTATTCAACAGCTGCCCCAGACCTTCAAGGGCATAAAATTCGCTTTGAAGGGGGATCAGAACAGAATCAGAGGCCGTGAATGCATTCAGGGTCAATAAACTTAATGCCGGTGGACAGTCAATAATAACATATTCAAAATCATCTTTGACCTGATTCAGAAATGTTTTAAGCATTTTTTCCCGTCCCGGCACTGCTGCCATTTCCACCTCAAATCCAATCAGATCCATATTCGCAGGAATCATCGTCAATTTGGGCAGTTGGGTCGGGATCATCATATCCCGGGCATCCACCTCTTCGATGATCCCCTGATACAGCGAATATTTTAGCGCCGGTTTATCAATCCCCATGCCGGTTGTTGCATTGGCCTGGGAATCACAATCCACCAGCAGCACTTTTTTCCCGAGTGTTGCAAGCGCTGCAGAAAGGTTAATGGAGGTTGTTGTTTTACCAACACCGCCTTTTTGATTCGCTATACTGATAATTTGAGTCATAATAAAATTTCAATATCACAATTAATTTTTATAGGCAATTGGTTAAATCCCCTTATTTTATTTTAAAACGTATGTGCATAAAAAAGCCCGACATGACAATATAACTTGACACATCGGGCTTGAATTTCAAACACAAAAATAAAAAAAACTACATGGCTGACTCCGGATGAAATACATCCACTTCCTTTAAATCCTCACCCAGATATTCTCTTTCATTGGGTCCCAGAATACCAAGCGAAAGGTTCAGCAGTGTCCACAAATGAACGGTTTCCCATGCATGATCATTCACATCTGACATATCATGCACCTGGGCATGACAGTTATGACAGGGAGTGATGCAGTACGAGGCCTTGGTCGCCAGAATCTGATTGGCTTTGGTCTGACCATACGCCCTTCGCTGCTCCTGGAAACCGGACTGCAGATAACCACCACCACCACCGCAGCAGAAATTGTTGGATCTGTTCGGTGTCATGTCAATAAAGTTTTCTTCACCCACCACAGCTCTTACGACATATCTCAAATCTTCAGCCACTGGATCTCCAAAGGATTTTCTGACCAGCTGACAGGGATCCTGAACTGTAAATTTGATCTGCCGTTCCCTGTTCCAGTCCGAAGACGGTTTAAGTTTGCCTTCTTTTATCCACTGGGCGTATAACTGGATGATACTTTTGATTTCAAAATTGTAAGGGATATTGAATTTTTTCAGTCCTGCCAGGACTGCGAAGAGTTCGTGCCCTCACTCGGTGTTGAGCCAGACTTTACAGCCCAGGTCCTCCACTGCTTTCACCTTGGTCCGTACAATTTTTTCCCAGCTTTCATTGTCTGCTGAAAAAAGGCAATAGTTTTCAGCGGCCCAGCCTTTTGTGCCATAGGTCCAGTCTGCACCGGCAAGATGCATGATCTTCCATAAGGGCACCATTTCATCGGGCTCGGTCACAGGCTCTCTTGAGTTCTGGTTCAAAAAATAATATGCCCCATGACGATTGATGTCTGCGGTCATCTCTTCAAACTCAGGCTGTGCTTCCCTGTATTCTTCCAGAACATCTTCCACAACAAACTGAAAATCCTCTTCATTGGCACCCATGGCTGAACAGGTATCATGCTTCAGGGCCATGTCACATGAGGCGATGATCCCTTTGGGTTTGTCTTCTTTTTTCCACTGCGCCCGGGCATTAAAAACCAGCTGCGGAATATTGATCTGCATGGGACAGACATACACGCACCGGGTACACATGGAACACATCCACACCCAGTTTGATGTCAGGATTTCTTCATCCATACCCAGGGCTGCCATTCTCAAAAATTTTCTGGGGTCCATCCCCTCAAGCCCTGTCGCAGGGCATCCTGATGCGCATGCGCCACACGTCAGGCATGCATTCAGGTTTCCGCCTTCCGGCAGAAGCTTCATTACCTTGTCTTTAAAGACGCTCTTTTTTGCGCCTCCGATTTTAATAGCCGTATCTGTCATGCTATTGATCTCCTCAGTCGATATTCAGATTTAAAAACCTATTGTTTATAGTCTGTTACATGGCTCTTTATTTTTTAGAGCAATTCTCTTTTTCTCTTATTCCACAATTTATGTCAACCCTATTTTAAAAAACCCGTTGATTAATGGCCATACATTTTCATGCCCCGACAACCAGACTTTCCCACCCGGATTCTTCCACCAGTTTTTTTAATTGCGCTGGCCGGTAACTGCTGTCAGCCTCATAACGGGATTTGACACTGGGATGGATCATGGTGGGGTTGCCTTCAATAATCAGCGGACGTTTCAGAGGGCTTTTAAACCGGTACACATGTTTTCGGGATTTGTGAAGCTGCCCTCTGGCACCATCTGTCAGGCAGTCCCGGATATGAGACTCAATTTCCAGCCCTGCGGCAGAGGCTTCATCTATCATCCAGGCAAGGGGTGTATCCGAGGCTCTGATCCCGGTCTGTTTATCCGGCGGATATGAGCCGCCGACATCCGCATGAACCCCGGCAAACCAGACCTGTTTCATATCCATGCCGGTCCGGGGTGTCCAGATTGTCGGTTCAAAATCCTCCCGCTGCTCATCAATTGCCAGCGCATGCCGGGCAATGGACACATTTGATCCCAGCTTGGTGTCATAAAATTCATCATGGCTCTCAAACAGACCCATCAGACTGAACGGGATTCCCAGCGCCCCGACCGTATCCCACACACCGATAAAATGAATGTTTCTGGACGGATGACAGTATCTGTCTCGAAACGCCTTTGATTCTTCTGCCTCAGGATGATGTTTGGCCAGCGGACTCTTATAAATTTTCCAGGCGCTGGAAACCAGATTGGCATCCGGTCTTTTCAGGATACCGCAGTTATTGATCAGACCGCTTAAGGCCCTGACCGTATAAGCCCCCCGGCTGAAACCAAACAGGTAGATTTTATCACCGGGTGCAAAATTCTGAATAATATACCGATATCCGTCCAGAATGTTCTTATGGATACCGCGGCCGGTTGCTCCGGCACTCAGGGCGCTGTGATACGAGCCCAGTCCCCAGTCATAAAAGACATGCTGCTTGATACCATTTCCGGAAGGACGGATCGCCCGGGAAAGCTTCAGCACATTGGTCGGGAAATCATTTTCAATGTCCTCTTCCGGACGATTCCAGGTCCCGTCAGCGCAGATTACTATATTTGCCATGATTCTGCCTCATTACAGCCTTGCATTGCTTGCCGAACTGTTTATCTTTTTTCTTTTTCTCAAGATATGACATTTCGTTGTAAGCTGCTTCTTTATTCATTTTTATATAATTGTGATATCGGTCTGCAGATAATCGACCCTCTTCAACTGCCAGTAAAATCGCACAGCCTTTTTCACTGACATGGGTACAATCATTGAACAGACATTTTTCTGACAACGCGGTAATTTCACAAAATGTTTCTTCGATGCCTGTGTCCATTGAAAAATTCCCCAGCTCCCGCATGCCCGGGGTGTCGATCACCATGGCGCCATTGGCAAGCACTGTCAATTGTCTTGACGTGGTGGCATGCCGCCCTTTGCTGTCTTTTTCCCGGACAGGGGCGGTTTTGAATACCGATTGCCCCATCAGGTTATTTAACAGGCTGGTTTTACCCACCCCTGAAGAGCCCAGCAGACAATATGTCAGGTTCGGGGTCAGCAGTGCCTCTATGATTTTTAACCCGGATTTGTTTTCATTGCTGAACGGATACACCTGCAGATGCGGCATGATCTGATGAATGCTTTGAATACAGGCCGCAATCTTTTCAGGAGGGAACAGATCACTTTTACTTAATAAAAAAACCGGTCTGATATTGCTTTCATTGATAATGACAAGATACCGTTCAAGCCGCCGGAGATTAAAATTATCATCCAGCGACTGAACAATAAACGCCACATCGATATTGGCGGCAATGATTTGAAAATCCACCTTTTTGCCTGATGTTTTTCTTTTCAGCAGGGATTTTCTCTGCACGATCTCATGGATGATCGAAAACGTGCTGTCATCGTAAAACTTTGCCAGCACCCAGTCCCCCACTGCCGGATAATCCAGGGCAGAGACCGCATTATAAATCATTTTGCCGATCAGTTCGGCAAACACATCCTTTTTTCCGCTGGTGATCACATAGCTGTCTTTATGAACTGCCACAACCCTGGCAATATCAAACCCCTGCATTTTTTCAGGCAAAACCCTGTCCTGAAACCATTGATCAAACCCAAGTGTATTTAATGTATTGGACATCTTTTTCATATTCTTTTATAAGTGGACAACCCTGCAGCGCCCCTGATACCGGCACCTGCAGACACAAATATTCATTACCAATATTTATAAACACTGTAAAGGCATATCGTAGACACACTTAAAACCCACCGCAAACCTGTTCCGCCGTCCCAATGGGATGATCTTTTGTCGACAGGATGGGAACAGTTGACAGGTTCTGCCGGACTGCACTTGGGGCGGAAAAACTCGCTTCGCTCAAACAGTTCCCGCCCCTTATCGTTTCGTCCGGCAGAACCTGTATCAACTGCCCCATATGCTCCGCAAGACCATTCCAACCGGGACTGGCTCATCACCCTGAGGACCATTATACTCTGCAACCAGAACATATTGAATATGCGTCAAAATTTATATTCTTTAATAAATGGTTTTTATTGACATTCCAATGAGTTTTAAAATAAGAACAAATAGAAAATTAAAAAAAATGACAATTACGTCGTGATGTATAATCTATGTTACATTAAGCCTAGTCGGCGGACAGTGCCGATTTCAAAGGGTATACAAGATTTTAAACGATAAAAAAAGGCATTTCAAAAGCTATGAGGCAATTTTACCGGAGAACGGGGGGAGCCTAC